>Ga0209430_1000088_pt1 | contig 140680 bp, 118 predicted proteins | sample BarGraIncub1133A_FD_184504 | JGI IMG/M metagenome (GOLD analysis project Ga0209430, IMG submission 184504) | Arctic peat soil microbial communities from Barrow, Alaska - Barrow Graham LP Incubations 11-33A (SPAdes) (version 2) | ecosystem: Environmental > Terrestrial > Soil > Wetlands > Peat...
GCAGGTAACACAATTGCCGGTTTCAAAGATGCTATTGGTACTGAATCTAGATTTTCGTATCCCCGAGACGTCGTTTTGGATAGCAATGGAACTATATATGTTGCAGGCGGAAATAATAATAGTATCCGCAAAATCACGCAATCTGGTTATACTATATATCCATCTCTACCTGCTAGTCTTAATTTTGATCCAACCAATGGCATCATCAGCGGTACTCCAATTGAATCAAGTTCTGCTGTTACCTACGTGATTACAGGAAGGAATATCGAGGGTAGCTCGACAGCAACTTTAAATATTACTGTAAATATTTTGTCAGACATACGTATATTAGAATCAGTAAATATTAAGATTTATCCCAATCCTGTTTTTGATTGTTTAAACATTAGTAACTTACCTGAAGGAACTTCTGTTTATATATTCAATGCTCAAGGACAAATGGTTAATTTAAGTCAATCTATTAATTCAAATCAAGAAATTGATATGACATCTTTTGCACCTGGAATTTATCTGATAAAATTAATCGGGAAGGAATATGAAAAAATTGCTCGTATAGTGAAGAGATAGATTCATTTTATATACTAAAGTAGTCTGGAGAGAGTGTCTCAAAAGCAAAATTTTGAAGTGAACCCAAAAAGTAAGACAAAAAACTTTTTGGGTTCACTTCAGATTTTTGATACACACTCTGCCTGTTTTTCCGTTTTTGGATTACTTACTCACAATATCTTGCAAGATCATTGTTAATTTTTTAGCTCCTATTTCTGACAAATGATCAGCATCAAAAAAATCATCTGATTGAAATCGATTGTCTTTTAGGAAATTATAATAAACCACATCGTTGAATTTATCTTCAATACGCTTTATTGCTGTTGTATTTTGGTTCATCTGAGCCTCGTTCAAATTAGTGTAATAAGAAGGCCTCGCTGGAACAGTGATTAAAATAAGCCGTATTTTTCTTTCCTGACAACGTTTGGCTATATGTTCCAAATAACCTTCATTTGTATGAAAATAAAGCCATTTACTGGCATCAGCAGTATGCCTTCTAGCGGATAAAGCTCCATCATCCCAATTTTTCCCTTTATTTCTAAGTCTATATTCGGAGCCATAGCCAAAGGAATTGCATTTTATAATATCCTTGTTTTGAAGAAGAGCTAGCACTTTTCCTTTTGCATTTTTAATATTACTAATCTCGAAATTATATTTTGACAAGCCTTTATGATTATTACATCCCATGTAAAGCTTGTAATAGATTGCTCTGTACCATTCACTTCCATTTTCCAATTTTCCATATAAAGTAGAAGCAGAAATCGGCAATATAACGAAGCTTAACTTTGGACATTTATCTATATATTCTGAGAATAGGAAGTCGTCATAATATAAAGTTTGAGAAACATTGGCTAGATTGAAGCACTTACTTTTCATATATTGCGGATTAATGCCATAAAATGAATGCGAACTTCCTAATATCAAGCCTTCAACGCTTTGATTGTTCTTATCCATCCATTCTTTTTTAAAGCTGTATGCATTAGGCGCTTTTCTGGCTAAAACTTCTATGCCAATCAATATTAATACAAGAGGAACAATAAAAAAAAATATCCTTTGCAAAAAATGTTTCATATTTTCTTAGAATTGTGAATAGATAAATTGAGAGGTAGAACCTGAAAAGAATAGAATCAAAACAATTACTAGATAATAAAGCCCCCATTTGAGTACAGGAGATTTTATTACAGCCTCTATTTGTAAAGGAAACTCCTGTTTACGTTGAAGCCATTCCGCCATAACCAAAACTACTATGTAAAGTATACCAATTTCTCCTTTAGAAGGTATGGCTAGCTTTGAAACGTTGAATATATGAGCTATATAATCAAATGCTTGCCCTACGCTTTCTGCTCTAAAAAGAATCCATCCTAAAGTCGCTAACAGAAATGTTCCTAACATATTTAATAAATCAGTAATGTTGGGAAGTAATTTTCCTTCCGCTACCACTTTTGACAACTTTTTCTTTTTTCTGAGAACTAAAGGCAAAAACAGTAGTCCATTGTAAGCACCCCACAGTACAAAAGTCCAGTTAGCTCCATGCCAAAATCCGCACAATGTAAATACAATCATTGTATTCAAGAAATGTCTTGCTTTATTGCACCTGCTACCGCCTAAAGGGATGTAAATATAATCTGTCAGCCAACTGGTCAATGACATGTGCCACTTTCTCCAAAACTCTGACATGTTTCTGGAGAAGTAGGGATAATTGAAGTTCTTTGCGACATCAAATCCCAATATTTTGGAAATCCCGATTGCCATGTCTGAATACCCTGAAAAGTCAGCATATATTTGGAAGGAATAGAAAATTGCGCCCAAAAGTAAAGTACTTCCTGATTGATTGCTGTAATCAGACCATATGGTATTAACCACATTTGCTAGATTGTCCGCCACAACCATCTTTTTAAACATACCCCAAAGTACTTGCCGCAAACCATCCACTGCCATTTCGTAATTAAAGGGTCGCTTCTTTTCTAATTGTGGTATAAACTTCTGAGGGCGATCAATAGGACCAGACAATAAACTTGGGAAAAAGGCTACATAAGTACCAAACGTTAAAATGTTTCGGGTCGGCTCAAGTGTTCCTCTATTTACTTCTATAACATAGCCAATGAGTCTAAAAGTAAAGAAGCTGATCCCTAAAGGTAGAATGATATTGAATGTATGGGGGTCTGTATGAAACCCCACAGATTCGAACATCTCGGAGAATGATGTGACAAAGAAATTCAGGTATTTAAAATAGAGCAATAAGACAATCCCAAAAGCAATTCCGAGAGTTGTTAATGTTGAGCCTCTTTTTTTAGTACCATTTAAATTAAAATGAGCAATTCCAATACCAAGATAGTAGTATACCAATGTCGCAAGTATCAGTAAAGGAAGCATTTTCAGATCTGCGTATCCATAAAAGAAATAACTGGCTAGTAACAAGAATGCATTCTGTTTTTTAGTCTTTTCTTTCAGCAGGAAAAAATAGACAAAAAAAGCAATTATAAAAAACAAAAGAAATTCTATAGAATTGACAGACATAAAAGATAAAATTTATTTAATTTGACTAAATCCAACCATGAAACAATTTAAACCATACCGCTCTGCAGACAAACCAGATATGACGAAAGATTGTCGAAATCAATCCATAGTTTTTTACCATGATCCTGAATCGTTCCTTAAGCGAAGCTCTCATCTTTTGCTTGGAGACGCCTCCATCCAGAAAATGGCATAAAACCAAGTGGGTATTGTAAATGTACGTTGCTTTTTTTAGACAAAGGATTGTCCAGTCAAAGTCGGCTGAATAGTTGTATTTTAGGTCATAGAATGGAGCAATGTCTCTTTTAACCAGCATAGATTGATGACAAACCATCATACCCATTCTGAAACTTCTCCATGTGAGAATCTCCGGTGCCTTTAGACGGCGATCTCCCATAATATTACCCACTTCATCGACAATTTTAGTTTCTCCATAGATGAAGTCAGGTAAATCGGTCGTCTTTTTTTCACTATTGAAACCTTGAAAAATCATTTCTAGACTAGTCTCCGATGACAGCTTGTCTCCAGCATTCATGAATAAAAGATAGTCCCCTTTTGCCATCTTGATCCCTTTGTTCATAGCATCATAAATACCTTTGTCAGGTTCGCTAATCCAACGAAAAGAAATATTTTTTGAAAGGAATTGATTTTTGTAAGACTTAAAGATTGAGACGGTTTGATCTTTTGAGTTCCCATCTACTAGGATATATTCGATGTTGAGGTATGTTTGGTAAAATACACTTTCAAGTGTCCTGACCAGTACATCCTGAGCTTCGTAGGTAATGGTTATGATGGAAATAAGTGGTCCTTCTTTCATTTTTTTGTCAAAGATTGCTTATACAAATTGAGATAACGTTCAGCAATGGTTTTTTCAGAGTAATTAGCCAGTACAAAATCCCTGTTGGCTTGACTAAATGTTGGATCAGCCGATTTATGCAAAACAAACCGGATGCCTCTGGCTAAATCTTCAGCGGATTTGTAGTCTGCAACATAGCCCGTTTTCTGATGAGTAATCATTTCCGGAATTCCACCGATTCTGAATCCTACACAAGGTGTTCCGCATGACATGGACTCCATGATCATGTTGGGTAGATTCTCCTGCAAGGAGGGGGTTACATAACAATCAATGGACTGATATAATTTGATAATGGTCTCCATGTTAGATATATAACCCATAAAATGAGCTTTAAGTCCGATAGCTTTGCTCAATTCTTCTTTCTTTTCACCAAATAAAACCAATTCCACATCCTCCTTCAGGTCTGAAAGCAGTTGTGTTGCTTCAATCATGTAGTCAATACCTTTTTGTTTGTCACTAATAGAAAAGGCTCCAAAGAGTAACAGTTTCTTATCGAGTGGTAAATCAAGATCTGTTCGGGCTTGCATTTGATTTCCAGGTTTAAAAGATCCGGTATCTATTGGATTTGGAATATTGGTAAAGCTATTACCCGTTTTTAGAAAACTTTCTTCGGCTTTTTTTTGCAGCCATTCACTACAAGCGACAAAATGTATTCCTGAATTCAGAAGAATTTTTTTCTTCTTTTTGAATGTTTTGAATGATAAGTCATTGGGTGATGGAGAATGTAGAAGCGGGCAGTTTCCGCAATCGTTCTGATAATTGGAACATGTGCCCGAATGGTGGCAAATACCTGTTATGGGCCACATATCGTGCATAGTCCAGATGACTTTTTTTCCGGATTCGAAAATTTTCTTTAAATCTTGTAGAGAAAGGAAGCCCTGATTTATCCAGTGTAAATGGATGATATCTGATTCCTTGAATGCTGATAAACTGGTAATGTCTGTTCCGGTATTCGCAATGGAAACCTTGAATAGATTATTTCTATCCAACCTGTTATCAAGGAAAATGATCAGCCTTTCATAAATGAAACGAAACTTATAAAGTAGACTTCCTTTTATAACGGACACCATTTTATCGTCGCTCTCTTTCTCCTGTACAAGCATTTGGGCATCAACTCCTTCCTTTCGAAGTGCAACGCATAGGCGCTTGCAAGCAACCGCTGCACCTCCTTTGGTTTCGAAAGTGTTTACAAGAAGTATCTTCATGATAGTAAGGATTATCCTATTTAAACGTAATTTAGACAAAGATAATCTTTTTATAGATTGATTTTATGGTTTTACCACTACAATAGCCTATCAATGAAGTAAGCATCGTTTTAAATTATTAATGTTGATAAAATTATGGTGAAAATACGTATTTTTGTCTATTATTAATAACCATTTAAACATGGATTCAGAAAAGCCAATTTTTGTCACTAAGCCAGCTTTACCTTCATTGTCAGAATTTATACCGTATCTGGAAGAGATTTGGGATAATTGTTGGTTAACCAACAATGGCCCAATGCATAAGCAATTGGAGGAAAAATTGGCAGAATATTTAGGTGTTAAATATATTTCTTTATTCTCTAATGGAACGCTGGCTTTAATCAGCGCACTTCAGGCATTGCACATCAAGGGCGAAGTTATCACCACACCTTTTAGTTTCGTTGCAACGACACATTCATTGTGGTGGAATGGCATCAAACCAGTATTTGTGGATATAGATCCTGAAACTTTTAATTTAGATCCTGCTAAAATAGAAGCTGCTATAACCCCCAATACGACTGCTATCATGCCCGTACATGTTTATGGGAATCCTTGTGATACTGCTGAAATACAACGTATAGCAAATAAGCATGGATTAAAAGTCATTTATGATGCCGCACATGCATTTGGCGTCTCTGTTAACGGACAATCTGTTCTTAATTCCGGAGACTTATCCATACTCAGTTTCCATGCAACTAAGGTTTATAGCACCATTGAGGGAGGTGCCATTGTTTGTCACGACGATCAGATGAAACACCATATTGATAATCTGAAGAACTTCGGATTTCGTGGTGAAACCAATGTGGAAGAACCAGGAATCAATGCCAAAATGAATGAAGTTCAAGCAGCTTATGGCCTTTTACAACTTAAATATGTAGATGATTTTATAGCAAAACGTCAAGTGATTGCACAGACTTATCGTGCATTGTTAAATGAGATTCCAGGTATCCGGTTGCTTCAGGATTTTCCAGGTGTCAAGCATGCTTTTTCATACTTTCCTATTCTAATCGACGAGCATTTTTACGGTCATACTCGTGATGAATTGTACGAATTCCTGAAAACAAAAAATATCTTCAGTAGAAGATATTTTTATCCGTTGATCTCTGACTTTGAGCCCTATCAAGCATTACCATCATCTGCTTCAGTTAATTTACCAGTGGCCACAATTGTAGCTCAACAAGTTCTTTGTTTGCCAATTTATCCTGACCTGGAACTAACAGATGTAAATGAAATTGCCAGACTCATTAAGAATTATGTTGTAAAATGAGCAAGGCTTTTTTGATATTCTCAGGTTATAACCAAAGGGCTATTATCGCTTTTTGTCGAGAATGTAAGCGTTTAGGGGTGCCTTTTTGTATCGTGGCAAAATCGTTAGAGGATACCATTTTACTGACATCGTATAAAGAAAACGTATTTGCCGTTCGACAAGAAAAGGCCCTAATGGTAAAAGATGTCGATGACTGCATTATTCAAGTAAAATCTAAGGTAAAATACCAGGAATTTGTGGTTTTGCCAAGTTCAGAATTTCTGAACAGATTCTTTCTGCAAAACAGAACCTACTACCAGAGGCAAGACATCACAATACCTTTAGTAAGTGAGCCGCTTTATGCCATGATCTCTAACAAACATTCTTTTGGTGAACTCTGTCAAAAATACAATCTGGACATTCCCTGTGAAATATCCATTTCAGCATTACCCGAATATCCTTTTGTTGCGAAGCCCAGAGCCTATTTCTCAGGTGGAAACTTAAGGACGCCACCTCCCTCTCTGATCTATACCGAAAAAGATTGGCAGGAATTCTTGGAAACTGAGAATTTCGATGATTTTTATTTTCAAGAATTCTTAACTGGTAAAAGTATTTATTTGTTGTATTTTATTTCTCTGTATAACAGATCGGTTTGTTTTTCACAGGAAAATCTGGTGCAACAGGCTAAAGGAAAATCCATCATTTTAGCAAGAAGCGCTAAAGCCCATGAGGAAAAAATAGCCGATGAATACGAAACTATGCTTAAGAAAGAAGGTTTTGAAGGGTTGATTATGATTGAACTTAAATACAAGGACGGCCGTTATTGCATGATAGAAGCCAATCCACGTTTATGGGGTCCTTCACAGCTATTCGTGGATGCAGGTGTTCCCATTTTTGAGGAATTTATCAGAAACCAAGGTTTTAATATTACCTCCGATTCATCTGAAATCAAAGAAAGTATGTACTTTTGGAACGGAGGAATAGTCGAAGATGAAAGAAATGGTTATTCCATTGCCTTTCATGATTTTTCGTCTGAATCACTGGTAATCCAAATGGATTTACTGTTAGAAAATGAAATTTATCTGAGAGATGACACAAAATTTATATATGATCAAGAACTAAAAAGATTATGCTGAAAGATAAACTGACCGAATTATACAACGATGGCTCTAAGCACTCCAGGTATCAGAACATTCCAGAATTTGTGAAAAAGGAAATCGGTTATACCGAATCAATCGATGAAAACTGGAGAGGCGATACTGCTAGATTTAACTATCTGACAAAGACAGTCTCATTTGATAATAGTCTAACTATTGGTGAAATAGGTGCAAATACCGGTTTTTTTATACTGAGCCTGGCTCAAGCCAATCCATCGTCTAGGTTTTATGCCTATGAAATCAACGACAAGCATGCAGAATTTATTGCAGATATCGCGGATGCATTTAAAATGACCAATGTTTTTGTTAAGTCATTTGGTATTGATCTCGTTGGAATCGATAATTTGGAAGAGCTTGATATTCTTTTGAATTACAATGTCCTTCATCATGCAGGTGTAGATTTTGATACCGATAAGATTGCTACAGTCGAGGAATATGAAGCTTACGCAGTAGAATATCTCAGCAGAATGAAGGCAAAAGTAAAAAAAATGGTTTTCCAGATTGGTTACAATTGGGGGGGCAACAAGCTAAAACCAATAATACCATTACAGGACGATGCAGAAAAGATTGCTTTCACTACCAAAATATTCAAGATGGCAGGTTGGGAGATAGAAGACATTTCCTTACACACCCGTGAAAATGAGATTTTGGAATACATCCCGTTGAAACCTGAATTGATTAAAGAATTGAATGAAGCAGCAATTGGATTAGAGAAACAGATTGTAATCAATAACATTGACTTGCAAAGGATGCCGGATTACAGCGAATTTTACAGACGTCCAATTTTTATTGTAAAAAGAAAAAACGATTGATTAAAAAGACAAAACTTACATGCTTTACAACGGAAACGATTTTGGGGCTTCAGGCTTTGGGTACGCTGAGTTAATCGAAAAATAATGGCCTATCCTGTTTTAATTTCTGTCTATACCAGGCTCAGACATTTGCAAAACTGTATTGAGTCTTTGGCTACCAATGATTTAGCTAAAGAAACAGACTTGTTTATTGTTTCGGATGCGCCAAAATTTCCTCATCACAAGGAAGGAGTAGAACGCGTCCGTGATTACGTACAATCCGTTAAAGGATTTAAATCAGTCCATTTGTTTGCATGGGATGAAAACAAAGGTTCTTCAGAATCCATCAGGACAGCCAGAATGGCTATTTTTGAAAAATACGATGCCCAGATTTTTATGGAGGATGATAATATTTTATCTCCCCTGTTTTTGACTTTTATGAATGAAGCTTTACAGAAGTACAAAGATGATGCTTTCGTCTTTGGTATATGTGGTTTTAACTTTGATATACCAATGCCCAAAACTTATCTATTTGATGCTTATTTCATGAATGCCATTTCAGCCAATGGTTGGGGATATTGGAAAGAAAAGTATTTGCAGTTTTTTAATAACTATGAATTGCCCGATTTTAAATCAAAATCGTTTAAAGTATACGAGAAACAGTATCAGAAACCTGCAAACAATTTGAGAAGAATGGCAAAAATGGGTCTTATTTGGGGTGACACACAAGTGACGCACTATTTGTATGAGAAAAAGATGGTTTGCTTGTTCCCTTGTATATCCTTGGTTCAGAATACAGGCTGGGATGGTACCGGAGAACATTGTGGAAAAGAAGAAGGGCTAATGGATCAACCTATAAATGAAACTCTGCCAATACTCAATTATCCTAAAAATGTAGAAATTGATTCTAATTGGGCGGATGGAATTCAGCACTTTTTTAAATACCCTTTCCTTGGAAAGTTAAAGACCGCTCTTTTTGACTATAAGGTTCAACTAAAGAATAACCTTAAAAGATAGCTTAGAGATTCCTTTTAGCTATTTTTTTTGCTATCCACCCGAACATTTCTTCAGAAGCTTCAAGTTTAAATAATCGACACCCTAGGGTGTAGAGCACCCCAACAAATGAAATGCATGCGATGAGGAATACAACATTGTTAGTTAAAGTCAGACTCATAAAGTAAGCCGCCAAGCAGAGTGCCAATGACATCGTAAAATAGGGGTAGCAATCTTTAATCAGATCAACTAGAGAATAACGCACTATCCTGTTTGTCAGAAAGATTGTCAATAAAAGTGTAAAAAAAGCCGATACAGCCCAACCTATAGCCAACCCAATGACTCCTTTATTTAGGGTGATTAAAATTAAAGCGACAAGAATTACTTTCTTTAAGATTTCCACCAGTAACAAATTACCGGATTTTCCTTTGGCTAAAATGGATTCCTGTAATACATAATTAAGGACAGTGAATATACCGGCCACACAAAGTATACGGAAAATCGGAACTGAAGGGAGCCATTTCTCCGTAATTAATACGATGAAAAGGGGTTTTGATACAAGAATTAATCCTAAAAGTACAGGAAAACAAATTAAAGCAATGGTCTTGACCAACTTGCTGAGTACCCGTTTAAGACGTTCATCATCATTGTTCAATCCAGAAAGCAATGGTGTTGAGACCGAACGAAAGGTGTTGCTTATCAAATTACTTGGTATCTCCTGATACTTATTAGCCTGGGTATAATAGCCCAATTGAGTCATATTGTAAATACGCCCTATCAGCAAAAAGTAGATATTATTGAAAACAGTATTAATCAGATTGGTCAATAAGACTTTACTTCCAAAAGGAAACATGTCTTTCAGAATTCTTGGTTTAAATACAAGTGTAGGATGCCATTTTGCATAATACCAATAAAAAATCATCTTCAGAAAATTCATGGTTACCGTTTGAATAACTAAAGCCCATACACCAAAACCAGCAAAAGCGGCCCATGCTGTGAGTATACAGGCTGGTAAAAGCGATAAGATATTAGCCTTAGCCATGCCATTCAGGTCCATTTTCTTCAATAAGTAGATATCCTGGACGTTTGTAAAAGATACGAAAATTATGGAAATGAATAAGACTCTGGAAAGATCTGTCAAAGCGGGTTGCTTAAAGAACAAACTGATTAGAGGAGCGCAAAAGAAAAGAATCAGATAAATAAGGACACCAGTACCAATGTTATAGAAAAACACTGTGCTGAGCTCTTCCTGCTTTATTTCAGCCTTATTTATCAATGCTCTTCCATATCCGCTTCCAATGAGTATAGTAGATAGCGCAATAAAAAAAGTTAGCGTACCTACCAATCCATATTCATCGGGAGAAAGTTTGCGCCCCAGTACGATACCTGTAGCCAGATAGATGATTTGTTGACCAAACTTGTCGATGAAACTCCAAATCAAAGCCGAAGTTGTTTTCTCTTTCAGTGTTTTTTCCATTCCATGATTGAATCAGGTCCGATTTTCTTATAATTTAATAGTTTGAAGGATTATTTTTGTGCCACCACTGCCTTTTTTAACCATTTCACCGGCCATTTTACCGACATTCTCTCTGGATATTTCGTTTGTAGTGAAATGATCAAGCAGTTTTTCCAAATCCTCTTTTGAATCAAAGCTAAATCCTCCACCGCAAGCGATGAGCTCTTTTGCTTCTATGAATTTTTCGAAATTCGGTCCAAACAAAACGGGGATTTCATAAACCGCAGCTTCTAGTGTATTGTGGATACCGCTGCCGAAACCGCCCCCGATATAAGCGATATCTCCATAATGGTAAATGGAAGAGAGTAAACCAAAGCAATCGATGATTAGACAATCTGATTTTAATACATCTTCTGGACTTGTCCTTGAATAACGAACGAATGGGCGGGTTAGTTGTGCTTCAATCGAAAGTAAATGATCTTCATGGATTTCATGAGGCGCAATGATTAATCTGACTTCAGGATGTTCATTAAACCAGGGTATGAAAAGAACTTCATCCTTTGGCCATGAGCTACCTGCAATCAGGATTTTCTCCGGTGGATCCGATCTCTTTTTAGAAAAGGAAATGGCTATATCCAAAACTTTGGCGTGATCCTTAATCTCAAGAACCCTATCAAAGCGGGTATCTCCAGAAATACTTACATTTTTAGAATATCCCACAGATGAAAGCAAATCGACCGATTGTTGATCCTGGACAAAGAAATGAGTGAACTTTCCAAGTAAATTGCGATAAGGCAAAGCCCATTTTTTAAAAAAGGTTTGTTCCGGACGAAAAATACCTGAAATCAAATAGGTAGGAATGCCCCGACTTTTTAATTGCATCAAATAATTGGGCCAGAATTCATATTTGATGAAAAATGCCATTTTGGGTTTTACCAGTTCTAAAAATATTCTACTATTCAACAATGTGTCAAATGGGAGATAGCAAATGATATCCGCACCTGAATAATTCTTTTTTACTTCATACCCAGAAGGGGAATAAAACGTGACGATAATCTTGTATTCAGGGTGTTCTGCCCGGATTTGTTCGATAATTGGCCTGCCCTGCTCGAATTCGCCGAGCGAGGAGGCGTGAAACCACAACCATTCTTTACTGTGGTCTATGTTTTTACGCAAAATCTTCCAGGCATTTCTATGCCCTTTTACCATTTTGCCAGCTTTTTTATGAAATAAAGCAACGAAACGAAAAATTGTAATATATACTAGTATGCCAATTTCGTACATTCTATGACAGGTTTTTTTAATCAATCTTTATTTAAAACCTCGATGGCCTTTTGTAGACGGAGGATGCTTTCTTTTTTACCCAACATTGCTGTAATGTTAAATAGGTGTGGCCCTTTTGCTTCACCAACCAGAGTTACACGGAAGGCGTTAAGGATGCCACCCATCTTATATTCTTTTTCCGTGATCCAGCTAATTACGATGGGCTCCAGAATTTCTGACTGAAAATTGGACTGGTTTTCAAGAAATTCTAGTAATTCAATCATCAAAGCCGAAGTGCCAGGTTTCCAGAATTTTTGGAGCGATTTTTCAACGTAAGTATCTGGACGTAAAAAGAAGAAAGAGCTTTGGTCCCACAGGTCATTTATAAATCCGGCGCGTTCCTTGATCATGCCCACAGCTTTCGTAATATATTCCGTTGAAAAGCTTAATTTTCCACCGTTGAAATCAGGTAATATTGAAGAGCCTTCTGTGTAGAGAATTTTCTCTTTGAGATAAGGTATGAACATTTCAGTCAAATCTTTATCTGACTTCATTTGCATATATTGATGGTTGAACCATTTTCCTTTTTCGTAATCGAATTTGGCACCACTTTTGCTGCAACGTTCTAGAGAGAATTGTTCAACCAATTCATCCATAGAAAAAATTTCCTGTTCTGCACCTGGATGCCAACCCAGCAATGCCAGGAAATTGACTACTGATTCTGGGAAATAACCAGCTTCACGATAGCCGGAACTTTTTTCACCTGTTTTTGGGTCAATCCAGTCGCAAGGAAATACGGGGAAACCAAGGCGGTCACCGTCGCGTTTGCTCAGTTTGCCTTTTCCATCGGGTTTAAGTAACAATGGTAAATGGGCAAATTGGGGCATACTGTCTTCCCAGTTGAAAGCCCGGTATAACAACACGTGCAAAGGAGCGGATGGCAACCATTCTTCTCCGCGGATGACGTGAGAAATTTCCATCAAATGATCATCCACAATGTTTGCCAGGTGATAGGTTGGAAGCTGGTCTGCCGATTTGAAAAGAACTTTATCGTCTAATACAGACGAGTTGATGCGGACTTCTCCGCGGATTATATCGTTCACCAAAACATCTTCACCCGGTTCAATCTTAAAACGAACCACATAGTTTTCTCCTTCTGAAATACGGCTGGCTACCTCTTCTGCAGAAAGTGTCAGCGTATTTTTCATCTGAAGTCGCGTGGAGGCATCGTATTGGAAATTACTGATTTCACTGCGCTTTGCATCCAATTCCTCAGGGGTATCAAAAGCGATATATGCTTTTTCTTCGTCTAAAAGCTGATCCACATATGTTTTATAAATAGATCGTCTTTCGGATTGACGGTACGGGGCAAAATGACCTCCAAAGCCAACACCTTCGTCAAAACGAATGCCCAACCAATTGAGTGCATCAATGATGTAATCTTCAGCACCGGGGACAAAACGTTGCGAATCAGTATCTTCTATTCGAAGTATAAAATCTCCGCCAAATTTTTTTGCAAACAGATAGTTGTATAAAGCTGTTCTTACGCCACCAATATGGAGTGGGCCGGTAGGACTGGGTGCAAAACGTACACGAACGCGTTTTTGTTGAGACATGACTTTCTTATTTTAATAGGACAAGGATGCAAAAGTACGCTATTTTTCAATATTTTTTAAGACATCATCGGTCTTGTTTGATTTTTTTGTACTTTTAGAACGGATTATCAGTGCATTTCTTATTTTTTGAGATGTTCATTTTCAACACTAAAAGTCTATGAAGCGGAAGAATTTCCAGGATAACTTATCGCAGAATCTCCTTAAAATCGGTTTTTTCATCCTATCTGCCATTTTAATTCTTCAATCTTTCCCAAGAGAAGGTCGTTTTCGTTATAGTTTTCAGGAAGGTAAACCTTGGCGTTATGGATTAATGACTGCACCGTATGATTTCCAGATATTTAAATCTGACAAGGAGGTTAAACACGAAACAGACAGCGTCATGTTGAGCTTTCAACCTTACTTTAGCCTTGATACAACTGTTTTTCTGAAAGTCAAAAAACAATTGCTTTTAGATTTTAATTCCTATCTTAGAATAACTGTTCCGACCCATTACCAGACTTATATAGCTCATCAACTGCAAAATATATACAAAGTTGGGATACTTTCAAGTAGTGATTACGAAAAATATATAGAAGATTCGGTGACTTCAGTTCTGGTCGTACATAATCAGATGGCCAATTCAAGGGATTTATCAGCCCTTTTTTCGACTAAGAAAGCCTATGAGGCTATGTTTGATAATCTGCCGCCAAACATACATGTCAGCATCCTGAAGAGCTGTAAGTTAAATAAATATATAGTCGAAAATATAAAGCCGGATGAATTGGCCACTGATAGAGCCAGGTTGGCCTTTACCAAGAAAATTTCGTTGACTTCTGGTTTGAGACAAAGAGGCGAACGTATTATCGATCGTGGTGATATCATATCTCCTGAGACCTTCAAAGTGCTTAGTTCCTTGAAAAAAGTGGCTCAGGAACGCACTGAAGCTTCAGGCAACAACGGAGTTCTTCTTGGTCAGATTGTTTTGGTTTTTGGGCTTTTTTTACTTCAGTTTTTCTTTTTATGGTATTTTCGACCATTTACCTATGAAAGAAAATCCAATGTGGTCTTTATCCTGATCTTAATAACTGGGCTCGTTCTGATTACCTCTCTGGTGGTCCATACCGGATATCTGAATGTATATCTTATCCCATATGCCATTTTGCCCATAATGGTCAGGACCTTTTTTGATTCACGAACAGCATTGTTCGCTCATATCATTACAGTCTTAATTTCCTCAACCATTGTGGCTTATCCCTATGAATTCTTACTGATACAGATAGCTGTCGGTATGACTTCCGTTTATTCCCTGAAAGATCTGACGCAACGTTCACAGTTGGTGATATGCTCCATTTTAGTTGTGATTACTTATGGCGTCATGTATCTGGGCATCTCGTTGATACAGGAAGGATATATGAATCGTGTTGATTGGCATATGTTTGTCTATTTTGTAGTCAATGGAGCTCTACTGCTAATTTCCTATCTATTGATATATCTGTTTGAATGGATGTTTGGATACACTTCCAACGTAACTTTAATGGAGCTCTCCAATATTAACAATCCCATGTTGCGTGAGTTTTCTGAAACCTGCCCTGGTAGTTTCCAACATTCCATGCAAGTGTCCAATCTATCGACGGCAGCAGCCCAGGAAATTAATGCAAATGTACAACTTGCCAGAACTGGCGCGCTCTATCATGATATCGGAAAGATGAGCAATCCGATCTATTATACGGAGAATCAATCGGGCGTAAATCCACACGATGATCTCACACCTGAGGAAAGTGCTAAAATCATCATTGGTCATGTGACAGAAGGCTTGAAAATAGCACATAAGCGTGGTCTGCCTCTGGTTATACGTGATTGCATCCGCTCGCATCATGGAAACGGCCCTGTCAGGTATTTTTACAATGAATTTTTAAGAGAACATCCGAATGAAAAAGTACCCGAATCTTTCTTTTACAATGGAACTTACCCGACCACGAAAGAAACGGCCATTCTGATGATGGCAGATGCAGTAGAAGCATCCTCCAGAAGCATGAAAGAATATTCAGAAACCAGTATTTCAGAGTTGGTCGAAAGAATCATCAACATACAATTTCAGGAAGGTGCATTCAGAGATGTTCCCATTACATTTAGAGATCTCGAAAAGATTAAATCCGTATTCAAGTTAAAATTGCAAACCATCTATCATACCCGCATTGCCTATCCGGATATCCGAATGGTCGCTCCGCCTATCGTTCAGGAATGATTCATCAGAATCCGGAACGAATACCAATGCGGAATTGGTAGGGTATTACGTCTAAACGCGGGCTGGTCATTTGAATGCCGTCAACTATGTATGACAGGTTGGGGTCACCCCAATTGAGTTTAACGCTTTTACGACCAAAAATGGATCCTTCCGTTTCTTTCAGCTGCACATACTCTTTCTTGAAAAGGAATGGAAGAAAGTAGGATCCGTCCATGAATAGTTCGTATTTTTTCCCCATTCTAACTGCAATACCTAGTACAGGCCTAATGCCATAACCTGACTTTCCAGCCTTTACTGCTATATTTTTTGAATCAAAGGTTTTACCACTAATCAGTAGATTGGCGTCGGGATTCGTTAGGTTACAGATGTCAACCTTGGTGTTGGCTGTTGAGGCTGCAAGTCCAAGATCCAGGAATATCCAACGTCCACTCGGCACCAGTGACATTCTATAACTCATGCCCAAATCATATTGAATTTGGTCGATGCCATACAATGCAGCTGAAAGAGTCGAGAAAATGGTTAACTGTTTGGTCAACTCAAAACGAATGCCGTCCATGGTTGAAATTCCAAAATAGTTCGATGAAACCGATTTATCGGCTGTTGCGCTTCCGTAGGAGATCTGGTGTCTGCCTCCAGCATAACTGACAGGAAGATAGGCAAAACCACCGTCAAAGGTGAACCGTTTCAGAAAGAGCAGGACTTTTTCATCTTGTGTCAATTCCCTGTTATAGACCTTTGTCAGCTCTTTTATGGCCAGGTCTTTGCCATATAGTAAGTTGGTCTGTGTACTCATCGTTTTGCTTTCCTGAAGCACGTTGTAGTCTTTCCAATAACTTTGGTCGTAATTTTCCGCCTCAATGGAAAGAATATCAGTGTAGTCAAATTGTTGACTGAATGGTATCGGAGAAACGGAATCTGTTTTTATAGCAGTTGTGACATATTCGATATCCTTATAAATCCGTTTTTTGCTGGCCGTATTGACGCCATTTGTCTTATAGGTGATGTAGGCCAGATTGTACAATCCGTCTTGCTCGACATAACCTATTTTTGCTGTGGTATTTCCTGGTATATAGGCCGCATCAGATGAGGCATTCTGAGAGAAAACACTTAGCCCTGCACGCTTCAATTCAAAACCTTCATAGGCCATATTGTCCTTATTGATAAAGATACGTCCCCGGAAATTGGAGTTTGGCGCTTTGCGGTTTTTGAAAGTGATGACATATAGATCAGATTGGCTGCTTTCCATCTCGTAAACCCAGTTTTTCAATTCGGAAGGTTTAATGAAATCCCAACGGCTGAAAACAATATCCAGGTCATTCGGAAAATGCGGCCCTCCGTAAAAGCGGACATCATTGATGCTGTCTATCCCTGGAAAAACATTTTTGCGCGATTTCTCAATCCGTATTTGTCCGAAATTCAGATCTTTACTATATGTGTTTTTGTAGACATTGAGCACGGCTTCATTGAAGTACAGGAAGAGACTATCATTCAATCTCTCTGTTTCTCGATAAAAGCCATCACACAGAGTTGATTTAGTCGGGTAATTTTCAGGTATTGACTTGTAGGCCTTTCTCAGTAAATCACCGATATAATCACCCGGAAGCACAACCACTTCGGCAATTTCATAGGAAGATGGAACGAGTAATATCTTTAATCTGCCGGATATATCAGCAATATTCATTTCCTGTGCGGTATAGCCCATAAAATTGATGTTGATTTTTTCATTTGCTCCACTGGCAGGGACTTTTAAGGAAAAATCGCCGTCGAGGTTACTGGCGGTACCAATTCCCAGCTTTTTAACGCTGACAGTTGCGTAAGATAACGCTTCCCCAGTCTGTGCATCAACAATGCGTCCTTGAATAACGACGGGTTGGGCTATCATTGGAGCCTGTGGGGTTTCAATTACTAGAGAATCAACATTTTGAACAATGGAGTCGGTTGGAGCGCTTACCGGGATTTCTGTATTTTGGGCTGAGATATAGGCTGAGATAAAAAGAAAAACCAAACTGAGGCAAAAGGTAGAGCATTTCATAAGTTTCTTTTTTTAGATATTCTTTGCCACAAAAATACACTAATTTTTGATATACCTTATAAAAACAAAAGATCCCTTCATCTCTAGGATAAAGGGATCTTTCGTACCCGAAGCCGGACTCGAACCGGCACAGCCGTTATGGCCAAAGGATTTTAAGTCCTTCGTGTCTACCATTTCACCATTCGGGCAACAATGGAGCGAAAAACGGGACTCGAACCCGCGACCCCGACCTTGGCAAGGTCGTGCTCTACCAACTGAGCTATTTTCGCATGATTAAATTTGGTGCAAAACGGGAACGCTTTCTCGTTGAATCCTTGCCAATGTCTTTTATCCGTTAAAACGGAAGAGGGCAAGGTCGTGCTCTACCAACTGAGCTATTTTCGCATAAATAAATTTGGTGCAAAACGGGAACGCTATCTCGTTGAATCCTTGCCAAGATCTTTTATCCGTTAAAATGGAAGAGGGCAAGGTCGTGCTCTACCAACTGAGCTATTTTCGCATTATTAAATTTGGTGCAAAACGGGAACGCTTTCTCGTTATTTTCAAACTGTGCTATTTTTGCGAACACTGTACTGAAAGGCTTAGCGGCCGCAAAGATAATTATTTTTCTGAAAACTAGGCAAACAAAAATTCAAAATTAGTGATTGGCAAAAAGATTTTGCCATTTATCTGGTCACAATGATATGATTGTTACTTTCATTAAGGTTTGCACTATAACGTTTTAAAGCCTCTTTTGATATTTTTTTGGTCGGAGTGCCATCCCCAAAGCCCAAATCATATTCTTCTCCACAGGATTCGCATTTAACGATTAAAGCCTGATCGGTTTTTGAAACCCGAATATTTCGATCAGCTTCAACCGGGCAAGCCAGGTCAAAGGCGCAATATTGTCCATCCCAGGTGCAAGCAATCAGTATTCCGCCATAGCCATAGGCTTCTGTTGCAATTTTATTGTCGTTGATGTAACTGCTTCCCGGGCTCACCAGATTAATGGCATAGATATCCCTTTCCATATGGACAGGATAGTTCGGAATACTTGATTCATAAACATCACAACCGGAAAAACAGAGAAACACCATCAATAAGAATACTGATTGTATCCGATTGAACCCCGATAAATGCTTTTTCATTAAAAGTGGATTATTATTTGGGCATGCTGGAAGAGTAGCCCTCAATAATGGTTCGAATGGACTTTAAATCTTCTTCACTAAGACTAGGGGAATCCAAAGTTCCCAGATTGTTCATCAATTGTTTGACGGAACTGGCACCCACGATGACCGATGTCACGCGTTTATCGCTAAGTATCCAGCTTAATGCCATTTGAGCCAAACTTTCACCTCTATCCAATGCTATTTTATTCAGCAATTTAATTATTTCAATGACCTCCGGTGTAATCTGTTCCTTTTTGAGAAATCCATTTCTGGCAACTCTTGAATCAACAGGAATACCGTTCAGGTATCTGTCTGTTAGCATACCTTGCGCCAATGGGCTGAAAGCGCTGAAGCCTACACCGTTTCTATGGGCTACCTCCAGCGTTCCGTTTTCAACTTCTCTGGAAAACATATTATAACGATCCTGATGAATCAGGCAATGAACACCTTGCGCTTCCAATATTTTGTAGGCCTTTTCAGCCAAATGAGGTGGGTATTTGGAGATGCCAATATAGAGTGCTTTTCCTGATTTTACAATATCGATCAAAGCCTGCATGGTCTCCTCTATAGGTGTGATGCCGTCGTATCGGTGGGAATAGAAAATATCTACATAATCAAGCTGGAGTCGTTTCAAACTTTGGTTGAGGCTTGAAATCAGATTTTTTCTGGAACTACCGTCTCCATATGGGCCATCCCACATGAGATGACCTGCTTTTGTGGAGATTATGATTTCATCGCGGTATGCAGAAAGCGAATTCTTAAAGATCTTACCGAAGTTTTCTTCAGCTGAACCAGGAGGAGGCCCGTAGTTATTGGCCAGGTCAAAATGCGTAATGCCTTTGTCAAATGCGCAATGTATCACATCCTTACTTTTCTCAAAATCATCTACATGACCAAAATTGTGCCATAGGCCCAGTGAAATTTGGGGAAGTTTCAATCCGCTTTTTCCGCAGAAGGAATATTTCATACCGTTGGAATAACGTGAATCGTCAGGAGTATAAGTCATCTTTCAGTTTTTTTTAATAATAGGTTTGACTTTCAATAAATGCGAGAACCAAAGTTATAAAAGATTCAAGAATATTCTTCTTTTTACTGAAAAAGCGACCTGAAATCGGACAAAAAAGTTAATTTTGCTACCCAATGTTATCATTATTAAAAAATTACGTAACATGAAATGTTATTTATTCATTTTTCTTAGTCTGTTTTCAATGACAATTCAAGCAAAAAAAAATGCTGAAAATTCTTTTTTCAGTACGTATGACACGCCCTATGGCGCACCTCCTTTCAATAAAATCCAGGTTAAGCATTATATGCCGGCTTTCCTGGAAGGAGTAAAACAACAAAACAAGGAAATCAAAGATATCACGTCTAACTCAGAAGCACCCACCTTCCAAAATACAATTGAAGCTCTGGACTTTTCAGGAGCCATGTTGAGAAAAGTCAATGGTGTTTTCTTTGCTTTGACAGAAGCTGAAACCAATGATGATTTGACAGCACTTGCAGAAAAAATTACGCCCATACTTTCCGAGCATGGCGATAATATTTTTTTGAATGCTAAGCTTTTTGCCCGCGTAAAGACCCTTCATGAAAAGAAGGCAACTCTGAATTTGAACCGAGAACAGGAACGCCTCCTTGATAACTTTTACAAGGACTTTGTACGTTCCGGCGCATCCCTCAATAAAAAAGATCAGGATCGTCTTCGTGAAATAAACAAAGAGTTGTCCTTAATGTCGCTAAAATTTTCAAACAATGTATTAAACGAAGTCAATTCTTTCCGCTTGGAAATAGACAATAAAGAAGATTTGGCCGGACTTCCGCAAAGTGTCATCGATGCAGCTTCACAAGAAGCAAAAGCGGCTGGTCTCACAGGGAAATGGATTTTTACCCTACGCATTCCAAGTATCATTCCTTTTCTCCAATATGCTGACAATCGGGATCTGCGTGAGAAAATGTACAAAGGCTATATTAATAAAGGTGATAATGACAACAAAGACGATAATAAGGCAGTTCTTAACAAAATAGTGAACGACCGCATCGAACGTGCCAATCTGCTCGGATTCCCCACTCATGCTGCCTATGTGCTGGATGAAAACATGGCTAAAAATCCGGAGACAGTTATGCCATTCCTTGATGGAATTTGGGTCAGAGGCCTTGCTCAGGCTAAGAAAGAAGTAGTGGACTTGCAGGAGATGATTAAATCAGAAGGCAAAGACTTCAATCTGGAAGCCTGGGATTGGTGGTATTATTCAGAAAAAGTACGTAAGGCCAGATTTAACCTTGATGACTCTGAGACAAAGCCCTATTTCAAATTGGAAAATGTACGGGAAGGAGCTTTTACTGTTGCCAATAAATTGTATGGTATTCAATTTAAAAAAGTAAATGATGTACCCGTTTATCAAAAAGATGTAGAAGTCTTCGAGGTTTTAGATTCTGACGGTTCGCGTCTTGGTCTGTTTTATTCAGATTATTTCCCACGTGCAGGAAAACGTTCAGGTGCCTGGATGGGTAATTTCGGAGAATCGTACGTAAAAGACGGCAAAGAGATTCGTCCTTTTGTCTACAATGTCTGTAATTTTACCAAACCAACAGCCGATGCTCCATCCTTGCTCAATGCAGACGAAGTGGAAACCCTCTTCCATGAGTTCGGACATGGCCTGCACGGTTTGCTGACCAAATGTCACTACATTTCCACTAGCGGCACCAATGTTGCCCGTGATTTCGTAGAGCTACCTTCTCAAATTATGGAAAACTGGGCGATGAACCCCGAAGTACTTAAACTGTATGCCAGACATTATCAGACTGGTGAAATTATACCCGATAGTCTGATAGCCAAAATTCAGAAAGCAGGAACTTTCAACCAGGGCTTTATGACAACAGAGTTGGTTGCTGCTGCTATACTGGATATGAACTGGCACACCCAGACCAAAAAACAAGATTTCGATGTAAGAGCTTTTGAATTGGCGCACATGGACTCAATTGGACTGATTGGCCAGATTGCTCCACGTTATCGCAGTACTTTCTTTAACCATATTTTCAGTGGAGGCTACTCTGCAGGCTATTATGCTTATTTATGGGCCGAAGTACTGGATGCTGATGCTTTTGATGCATTTGTTGAAAAAGGAATATTTGATAAGGAAACAGCCACAGCTTTCAGGAAAAATATCCTGGAACGCGGTGACAGTGAAGATCCGATGGTTTTGTACCGTAAGTTCCGCGGTGCGAATCCAAATCCGGAGGCTTTACTTAAACGTAGAGGACTTTGATTTTTTTAACTTGTAGATACCCTACAATAAAAAAATAGTATATCTTTGCGGTTCATATAAAAAAATCTAATAAAATACATCAATAAAAGAAGTTTAACATGCAAAACAAGGGATTTATAAAGGTCTTTGCGATATTGTTGACCATTGTTTGTGCTTATTATCTGTCTTTTTCAATCGTTAACAATCGAATTGAAAGCAAGGCAGTAAAAATTGCACATGGAGACAAGAACAAGCTGGCCTATTATCTTGATTCTCTGGAATCAGAAAAGGTTTATATGGGTCTGACTTACGCAGAATGTCGTGAAAAAGTAATCAACCTGGGTCTTGACTTGAAGGGTGGTATGAATGTTATTCTGGAGGTTTCCGTTCCAGATATCTTGCGTACATTATCCAACAATAATACCGATGTAAATTTCAACAAAGCTTTGGCTTTGGCATCAAAACGTCAGTCCGAGAGTCAGAAGAATTTCATCGACCTTTTCGTAGAAGAGTATAAAGCAATAGATCCTGGAGCCAGACTTTCAGCGATTTTCAGTACTTTTGAAATGAAAGGTCGTATAGATCCACAGTCTACCGACGAACAAGTCATCAAAGTACTTCGTACAGATGTACAGGCAGCGATTGCAAACTCCTTCAATGTGTTGCGTACACGTATTGACCGTTTTGGTGTTGTTTCACCGAATCTTCAGCAGTTGGGAACCTCCGGACGTATTCTGGTGGAACTTCCTGGTATTAAAGAACCAGATCGTGTTCGTAAGTTGCTTCAAGGTTCTGCTAACCTGGAATTCTGGGAAACATATGAATTGGGAGAGATCTATGAGTCTTTGATTACCGCAAACAATGTTATCCGTGATTTCAAAAAAGGAACTGGTGCAGCCGCTGTTGTAGCTGACTCATCAGTTGCAAAGGTTGATACAACCAAGGCTGTTGCTGAAGAAGACAAACTCCTTGCCAAGCTAGAAAAGAAAGATACTACATCTCAGACTCAATCTGCTGAAGAAAGGAAAAAAGAATATCCTTTGTTCTCTGTTCTGCAAATCAATCAGTCAGAAAGTGGTATTGGCTCAGGTCCAGTAGTCGGAATGGCTTATGGGCGTGATACTTCCACTGTGAACAGCTACTTAAACAGTAAGAGGGTGAAGGACGTCCTTCCTCGCAACCTGAAGTTTGTTTGGACAGTTAACTCCATTGATAAAAAAGTTCCTTTGTTCCAGTTGATTGCTCTCAAAGTGACAACCCGTGACGGAAAACCTGTTCTTCAGGGAGATGTAATTACAGACGCATCTGATGATTTCGAACAAAATTCAGGTTCCGCAAAGGTAAATATGTCAATGAATGCTGAGGGTTCTAAAATCTGGGCTCGACTGACTAAAGAAAATAAGGGTAGATGTATCGCTATCGTATTGGATGGCTATGCTTACTCATTCCCACGTGTCAATGCTGAGATTACCGGTGGTAGTTCAGAAATCTCAGGTAACTTTACTGCAGCTGAAGCAAAGGATTTAGCCAATGTGCTGAAGTCCGGTAAAATGCCTGCTCCTTGCCACATCATCAACGAAGAAGTTGTCGGACCGTCTTTGGGTAAAGAAGCCATTCACGATGGTTTCATTTCCTTCGTCATTGCATTTATCCTGATTTTGATCTATATGCAGATCAATTACGGCTTTAAACCAGGTCTGATTGTTGATGCTAGTTTGTTGATCAATATGTTCTTCATGTTAGGCATCCTGGCCTCTTTCCAGGCAGTACTGACTTTGCCTGGAATAGCGGGTATGGTGTTGACGCTCGGTATGGCCGTCGACGCGAATGTACTAATTTATGAACGTATTAAAGAAGAACTTGCTGCAGGTAAGAGTATGAAGAAAGCCGTACACGACGGTTACAAGAACGCTCTTTCCGCTATTATGGATGGTAATATCACGACCTTATTGACCGGTATTATTTTGTTCATGTTCGGTACAGGACCTATCAAAGGCTTTGCTACCACTTTGATTATCGGTTTGATTACATCCGTATTTACAGGTGTATTTATTACCCATCTTATATTTGAAGCAATGCATGCTAAGGATAAGATGCTGAATGAAACCTTCGTGACCAGATTTACCAAAAACTTGCTCAGAAGCCCTAAAATTGACTTTATAGGATTGCGAAAAGTAGGTTACATCCTATCAGGTATTATTTTATCAATCTGTGTTCTGTTTATTATTTTCAAAGGACTTGACAAAGGCGTTGACTTTTCCGGTGGACGTAATTACATTATCCGTTTCGAAAAACCTGTAAGTACTGAAGATGTCAGAAATGACCTGGAGGCAAATTTCAAAGGTTCATCCCTCAATGTCATTCAAATTGGTGCAGCCAATCAGGTTCGTATCACAACGAATTACAAAATTGATGAAACTGCTGCATCTATTGATGGTGAAGTAGAAGGACTTCTGTATACAGGTTTGAAGCCGTATCTAAAAGGAGGAGAAACTCAAGCTCAGTTTGTTACTACAAACATAATGAATTCGCAGAAAGTTGGTCCTACTGTTGCAGACGATGTAACCAAAGGGGCTATCTGGGCAGTATTCCTTGCTATTATCGTTATGGGACTATATATCCTAATGCGATTCAAGAATGTGGCTTTCTCTGTTGGTACTGTAGCAGCATTGTTCCACGATGTACTTTTAATCATCGGATGTTATGCTATTTTCTCTGGTGTCCTTCCTTTCTCTTTGGAAATAGACCAGACGTTTATTGCTGCCATTCTGACCATTATCGGTTACTCTGTGAACGATACGGTGGTTATCTTTGACCGTGTTCGTGAAATGTTGGGATACTATCCTAAACGCAACAGGAAACGTTTGTTGAATGAATCCTTGAATGTCACATTGATTCGTACTTTCAGTACATCTTTGACCGTGTTCATCACGCTTCTTTCTATCTTCATTCTTGGTGGTGATACCATCAGAGGTTTTGCTTTCGCCATGTTGGTTGGTACCATTACCGGTGTCTACTCCACATTGTTCATTGCAGTGCCAATTGCTTATGAAGTACAGAAGAAACAAATGAATATCATAGATGAAGACTACGCTGATGACTTAAAATAATCACAAATGGCCACCCAAGTCTGGGTGGCCATTTTTGTATAAATTTTTGTGAGATCTAAAAGATGACTAAGCGATAACCTTCTTTCTTTAATGCTAAAAAATGCACGGAAGAATCCATTTTGAAACGTTCCCTCAGTTTAACAATAACACTATCTAAATTTCTCGACGTAAAATAAGTAACCCCCTCCCAGTATTTTTCTAATAATTCATTTTTTAAAACAACTGTACCGATTCTAACACTCAAATCATCAAGAACAACTGACTGCAGGCGTCCCATAATGACATAGTCGTTGCCGTATTGCAGTGTTTGTGTCGTTGGATTGAACCTATATGCTCCAATATATCGTTCCTGACCTGAAATGGTGTTAAACTCTCCCAATATGCGTTTTATCCTTAGGCCTAGCTCTTCCATAATGAAGGGTTTCTTAATATAGTCTGTTCCACCGGACTCAAAACCCTTTCGAACATTTTCTATATCTATATGTGATGAAATATAGACAATAGGTGGACAGGTTGCTTCAATGCGTAACTCCTGAGCCAGATCGAAACCATCACCATCCGGAAGTGAGATGTCCAGAATAATCAGATCCATCACTTGATGCTTTATTTCAATTCTGGCATCCCGAAGATTCGTTGTAAAATGAACGTAAAATCCTTCTTTCTTCAAATATCCGAAAATTACTTCTCCGATAATGATATCGTCTTCAACCAATAATATATGTCTCATTCATGAATCTTATTTATACAATAATAGTGATTGTTGACTTTAATTGCAACTAATTACAAACATATAGCAAAGAAAAGACTTCTGAACTGTTTATAAGGCAGGATAAAGTGATAACAAGTGATAAACAGTGATTATCAGTGAAAAGGTAATATAAAAGCAATTATCTTTGCAATGTGATTCAAACTAAGCCTAAAAGATGAGCATTTATATTTGTCAAAACGACTAGAAGAATACGAATAAAAGTTTGAAATTTAATATTTCTGGAGTGCATGAACGGTGTGGTGGCTTACGCTGTTCGTGAAAAGGGAAAGAAGAATGGATAGCTTTAAATGGGGTAGATAAAACTACCCCTATTTTTTTGTCTGGTGGTCAAAGGCCAAGAAGATTTTTTTCTGCATTAATTATCCGGTCAAAGTTGAAAAGAGCTGAGACTTCATTCATATATGCTGAGATCCGGTCGTTGCACAGATTGCCTATGCTGCCCTCATGGGTATGATTAACCATTTTCTCTGGATGGAAGTTTCCTGCCTCGATTTCAAGACCGACCTCCTTATATGCATCCCGAAAAGGAGTACCTTTTGAGGTTCTGTTATTTACTTCTTCTACGCTGAAGATATTTAAGTATTTATCATCATCCAGGATATGCGTATTGACTTCTATCTGAGACATCATAGCCGTGGTCATCTTCAGGCAATCCAGCAATTCACCGAAACTGGGAATGAAGATTTCTTTAATAATTTGAAGATCCCTGAAATATCCAGATGGGAGATTTCCGATAATACCGGTTATCTGTTGTGGCAGGTTTTGAATCCTGTTGCACTTAGCGCGGATCAGTTCAAAAACATCGGGATTTTTTTTGTGAGGCATGATGCTCGATCCTGTTGTAAATTGTGCAGGCAATTTTATAAAACCGAAATTCTGGCTTGTGAACAGGCAGGAGTCAAATGCTAGCTTAGAAATGGTTCCTGCAATAGAAGCGAGTGCGAAAGCCACTGTACGTTCCATCTTGCCTCTTCCCATCTGTGCATATACCACATTGTAGTTTAAGCCGTCAAAACCAAGCAGATCTGTTGTCATCTCACGATTGAGCGGGAAGGAAGAGCCATAGCCAGCTGCCGATCCCAAAGGATTACGGTTGCATACTTTAAAGGCTGAAAGAAGCACTTGAAGGTCGTCAATCAGGGATTCTGCATAAGCGCCGAACCACAAACCGAAAGAGGAAGGCATAGCTATCTGCAGATGTGTATATCCAGGCATCAGAACCGATTTGTAACGCTCGCTTTGTTCCAGAAGTACATCAAACAATTCTTTTGTTTCCAGAAAAACTTCATGGATAGCAGAGCGGGTGAAAAGCTTCATATCCAGCAGTACCTGGTCGTTTCTGGAGCGTCCACTGTGGATTTTTTTTCCTGTATCTCCTAAATTTCGGGTTAGAATCAATTCAACCTGTGAATGAACATCTTCAATGCCTTCTTCGATATCGAATTGACCATCATCGGCCAGTTTATAGATTTTCTTAAGTTCCTCGAGAAGTTGGTTCAGTTCAACTTTGGTCAATAAACCAATGCTTTGCAGCATCGTGATATGGGCCATTGAACCCAAAACGTCATACTTGGCCAAAAATAGATCCATTTCTGCATCTTTTCCAATGGTGAAACGTTCAATTTCCTGGTCTACTTTTGTACTTTTTTCCCAAAGTTTCATTCTTTCAATTTTTTAGTAAGGCAAATTTGCCAAAGCCTCAGCTACTTTTTTAATGCCATCCTCCAATGGCTTGGCAACCATTCCTTTAAACATGAATGGGATGTCAGCTCTAAAAGTTAGTTTTAAACGGGTGTCATCAATTGCAACTTCCTGGAGTTGAATCCAGATAGTAAAGTGCATTGGTGACTTTTCAGATTCCAATTTGATAGTCTTAAAAGGTTCCCTTTCTATGACGCGAATAGCAATAGTTCCGAAAGGGTCCACTTTAAAAGTGCAAAAATCTGCATCAAAACTAAATTCTTTAATCTTATCTATTGGTAAGAGTGATTTTACATTTTCCAGATTATTCAAATCCGAAAGTTTAGCGAAAACGCGTTCCGCTCCATAGGGTATTTTTTGGATATCACTTACAAATTCAGTCATTTGTCTTTTTTTTTTGAAGCTTATTTAGGTAACCAGGTTGCCGGTGCCTTACGCCACTCTTGCAAAGCGGTTAGTTCTGATTCGTGAATGTAATTGGTCGCTAAGGCGATTTCCAGAACTGCTTCGTAGTTGCTCAAAGAAGTGAGTTCCACTTTTGCCTTTTTGAATGCTTCTTCTGCTACCGGGAAACCGTAAGAGAAAATAGCCATCATGCCAATCACTTCACTGCCATCATTGCGTATGGCTTCAACTGCTTTAAGGCTGCTACCGCCTGTAGAAATTAAGTCCTCAATAACAACGACTTTCATGCCTGGCTTCAAGTCTCCTTCAATCAGGTTTTCTAGTCCGTGGTCTTTGGGTGAAGAGCGAACATAGACAAAAGGTAATCCCAATTCTTCTGCTACCATGGCACCCTGAGCGATTGCACCAGTAGCAACGCCGGCGATTGCATCAACATCTTCGTATTTTTCACGGATGAGACGAGCCAATTCCAATTTGATGAAATTTCTGAGATTGGGATAGGATAATGTTTTACGATTATCACAGTAAATTGGTGATTTCCAGCCTGAGGCCCAAGTGAAAGGGTTAGAGGGCTGAAGCTTAACTGCCTTAATCTTTAGTAATTTAGCAGCAACAATTCTTTCTAGTTTTTTCATCTTCTTTGTGTGTGATTGAGAAATATAGTGACTCTCTAATTATTGTGCAAAAGTAAGCAATCATTCATAAACACAGGCAAATTCAAGTTTAATAAATTATCACTAATTCATTAGAAAAGGTAATTAAGATTGATGTAAGTGCCCAAACCTTCACCGTCACGTTCATCCAGGGCTTTACCCATTTCTGCCGAAATTACAAAATTTTCATTCATGGCAACCTTTAATCCACCACCCATTGAGGAATGGAATCCATCTTTCTCATCCAGGTTTATATAGGTCAAACTATTGACGTTTCTAAGTTTTTCTTTATCCCAATCAACCTGATCCAGAACAATTCCTGTATCAAAGAATCCATTTAAACCAAAATAAAAGTTCTGATTTATAAATTTGAAAGAAACCGCTTTCCACCTCAATTCGAAATTACCAAGGGCAAAGGCATCTCCTACAACCCTATTCCTAAGAATACCCCTTAAGCTGTTGCTTCCACCCAGGCCTGTCACATTGGTCCTTTTTGCAAAAGGCGACATAAGTTGTGTACGCCTGAAAAAAGGGACAGCCTGATTGCCAATTTTCCCCTGGGCTCCCAAGCGGATTGCCATGTTCAGTTTATCCTTAATCAAATTGTGAAACTGACAATGGATTAACGAATATCTGGCATAAGGTTCGTTGTTCATTAATCCTGGAGCAAATTCAACCAGTGCTTCTGTATAAGTACCTTTGTCCGGATTATTCAGTACTTCCCGTGAATCGTAAACCAAACCTGCCTTAAAGGCGTTTAGAATGCCACCGTTTTTTTCTTCACTTCCGATAAGACCTAGACTGACATATTTACTGTAGAGATTTTCCCCGGACAAATAGTCGGGGTCGGCAGGGTCGATGCCTTTATTCAATTTGTTAAAATCAACAGTTCCTACCTTGTAGTTCTCAAAATTATAACTGGCTATCCAGAAAAGATTATCTAACGGCAATTTCCCCTTGAAATCGGCCAGAAATCTGAACTGCTTCTGAGACATTTTATAGAAAACGCGATTGTTGGCTGCTAAATCTTTGGAATAGTCACTTTTATATCCGTTGAAACCGTAAAAATCCATCAAGTCGTCAGTCAGGTAACTCAATTCAGCAAAACTCCGGATGCCTGGAATCAGTTGTTCGGAATCATAATACAAACGATAGATTCCGCTACCTTTGGTGTATCTGGAGATCTCCAGATAGGCAGAATGGTCGTATGCCGGGTATCTGCTTCCGTCTCCGTAATTAAAAAGATTGAGGATAGCTCCATATTGAAGACCAAGGTCAGAATTGTACGATATGGCAGGTAAAACGCCCAGGTTGTAGCCTTTTTTGACCGGTGTTTCTGCTGTGATTGTTAGATAGCTGAAAATCAGGAGTGTTAGAAGAAGGTTTCTTTTCATAAATTTTTTAATTACAATCTTTGCACATTTTAACAAAAGTAAGTCTGTATAAGTTCATAAGGGTCCACGTTTACGCCAAAGCCAAAGAGAAAAACGAAACTTTACTCTCCGGTGCTTCCAGCATGGCCTGTCCGCAGGCACAAAGAGTAGAACCGCTAGTCAAGACGTCATCTACCAGAAGAATGTGTTTGCCTGCAAAAGTTTCTGGATTTTTAAGTACAAATAAACCTTGTGCATTTTCCCATCTTTCCCAAATGCTTTTGGTTGTTTGTGTAGGGTTTTTGATGACACGGATCAAATGATTGGTATCATACTGAATGCCAGTGATCTGCGAAAGTCCTTTGGCTATCCATTCGCTTTGATTATACCCACGCTTTTTAGCTTTGGCCTTGTGCAAAGGAACGGGTATGATGAGGTCGATATTTTCAAAGAAACCTTCGGAAAGAAGTTTGGCTCCGATAAATCTTGCCAAACAAGATCCCAATTCCATTTCACCTTTATATTTCAGCAGCTCCAGAGCAGATTGTACTTTAGATTCTTTTTGATAAAGATAACCGGCTGTAACCTTCTCAAAGGGAATCTTACCATAAAAACGGTCTGCAGCTAAGTTGTTGCTAAAAGACTTGAAACCGGCTTTAGGCATTTCATACAGGCAATTCAGGCAGAGGTGCCGTTCACCTTGTATGAGTGGCTTTTCACAAAGCAGGCATAGGTTTGGCCATGCCAGATTCATCATATCAGAAACAATGCCGCTAAAACTATTCATGTACTAATTGGATTAGTCGTACTCTTCATCTTTTTCTATGTTCATCTTTTTTAGACATTGAGAAATGAGTATTGGCTCAAATCCCCTTCCGGATCCAAAACGAAGCATTTTTCCCCTTAATTCATAGTCTGATTTACTTTTGACGGTTGGTTTTTTCTGTTTAAGGAGTGAAAGTAGCATGTCTAGATATTCTTCTTCAGGAATGGTTTCGATCCCTTCATCAACCAGGTCGGATGGAACACCTTTCTGGCGAAGCATATAGCGAATCTTGATCCGTCCCCATTTGTTGAAACGAAAACGGTCCCTCACAAAAGCTCTGACATAACGCTTTTCATCAAGGAATTTCTCCTGTTGCAGCCGTTCAATCAGTTGGGTTTTTTCTTCCGGACTAAGTTCAAACTTTTCCGTCTTTTCCAGTATTTCTATTTTGCAATGTTCGGCTGACGAACAGTACGCAGCTGCGAAAGCCAGTGCTTCAGAATAGTTGCTCATGTTGTTGTAATTATAGAAAGGCTCTGATCATTCGGTCTCGGCCAGACAAATCCTGTAGTAGTTCAGCCTTCCCGAATCCATGTTGCTTTACAAGAAGAAGGGTTTCTTTCCCAAGATGACTGTTTATTTCAAAATAGAGTCCACCACCTGGATGAAGATGGTTGGCAGCATATTCGGAAATAATACGGTAGAAAATCAGAGGGTCATCGTCATTGATAAAAAGAGCCAAATGGGGTTCATGTTCCAAAACATGCGATTCCATCGTTGCTTTTTCACTTTCACAGACATAGGGTGGATTGCTGACTATAACATCCCATTTTTCGGAATTGTCTAAGAGAAGCTCAGGATCCCGAACATCCATCAGGCAAAAGTTAACACAGACCTTATTGATTTCAGCGTTTTCAACGGCAATTTCTAATGCGTCCTTTGATATGTCCCATGCTGAAACATTCGCTTTTAGTAGGTTTTTTGCTAATGATACTGCAATGCAACCGCTTCCTGTACCAATATCCAAAAGTTGCATTTGGCGTGTTTTGTTTCTGAAATCTTTTAGAATTAACTCTACAAGTTCCTCCGTTTCCGGACGTGGAATAAGTACACCTGGCCTTACAACAAAGGGTAAATCAAAAAAAATAGTTTGGCCTAGAATATATTGAATGGGTTCACCATTGAATAACCTTTCTACCGATGTATTTAATTGAAATGTAATGTCATCTGTAAATTTTGTATCTTTGTCGCAATAAATTTGCACACTGCTCATCCCCGCAAGCTCCTTGAGCAATAAGTGGGTGATGGACTTTAGCTCATTTCTGGAATATCTGGAGCCCAACCGGTTATCAATGTAGGATAAAAAATGCTGCATGTTTAACAATTTGTTTACAAAGCTACAGTTTTTTTCCACAAGAAAAAACTTTTTATAAGAAAAATCCGGAAGTCAAAAGTGTTTATGTCTTTTGCAATTTTACACTATGTCAGATTCTGAAAACGATAGAGTATTTATGAAACGTTGCCTGCAACTTGCCAAAAACGGTAAGGCCACTTGTTCACCCAATCCAATGGTGGGGGCCGTGGTTGTTCATCAGGGGCACATTATCGGGGAAGGTTGGCACCGAAAAACGGGAGAGCCGCACGCCGAACCCAACGCCATCCATTCCGTGAAAAATCAGGATTTGTTAAAAGAATCAACCCTATATGTCAGTCTCGAACCATGCTCACATTATGGAAAAACGCCACCCTGCGCCGATTTAATCGTTGAAAAAAGAATACCCCGTGTGGTTGTAGGATGCCTGGACCCTTTTCCTGAGGTGAGTGGAAAGGGTATCGCAAGGATGCGATCAGCAGGGATTGATGTCACTTTGGGTGTGGAAGAAGCCGCTTGCTTGAAGATAAATCGTCATTTTATCGTTTTTCATAAACAAAAACGTCCTTATATTATTTTGAAGTGGGCACAGACTGCTGACGGCTTCATGGATATACTTCGTCAGACTGGTGATCTGAAAGAGTCGCTGAAAATCTCGACTCCTTTTACACAGGCGTTGGTCCACAAGTTGCGATCTGAATCTGATGCAATTTTGGTCGGTACCAACACGGCCATTCTGGACGATCCATCACTCAGTGTCCGCACCTGGACTGGAAGGCATCCAATAAGAGCTGTCCTTGATCGTAGAATGATAGTATCAAAGGGTTCAGTTTTGCTGAACGGAGAAATTTCAACCCTGGTTTTTACGCGGGGACCTTCAAAGAAAGAAGGAAATCGAACGTGGATACATCTGGATTTCTCCGGGGATACCATTAATCAGCTTTTAGATGAACTTTATAAACGTCAAATTCAGACGCTTTTAGTGGAGGGAGGAGCTAAATTACATACTTCTTTTTTAAAGATTGGCGCTTGGGATGAAATACATATAGAGACTTCCTCTTTGAGGATAGGAATTGGCATTCCGGTTCCGGATTTGTCTGGTTTAGACTTTTCTAGTCAGGAAACATTAATTTATGATACCGAATTGAAAGGTCGTAGAGTCCAAATCTTTCATTCAGTTGAACATATTTGAAAAAACAATATCAGCTCCTAAAGGAAACAACCCTTTTTTTAGGTTAAAAAGCTACATCAAGCTTAACTTACCTAATTTTTCATAAAACTTGAGAAACATACTCTCAAAAGATAAAAATCTTACTATTTTTGCCAATTAAACAGCGGGATAGAAAAAATGGCCGTGAATTATTTTTACGCTTGAATGTTAATCTTTAATTATGATGAGAAAAAAAATAACCCAGTTCATTCTTTTCGTTTTTATTTCTGGGCTTTTTGTATCCTGTTTGGATAATTTTACTGAACGTTCTTATTACACTGCAAATGTGACCGATTTTGCTTTTAGTAAACACGATTCCTGTCCTAAAATAGAAGACTATGTTTTTAATATAGATCAGAGGCCTGACACCGGTTTGATATACAATCTGGACTCACTACCTTTTGGTAGCGATATACATCGCCTTTACCCTTCATTAACCATACAAACGACCAACGGGTATATATTCTTCAATGATTCTCTTTGGGAAGATGGTGATTCTATCGATTTTACCTCGCCGGTCATTTTCAAGAATACCTCATCGGATGGTCTGCATACCCGTGTATATAAAATCAACGTTAATGCACATCAGGTAGATCCGGATTCTATGATTGTCAAGAAGATATCAAACACCTATCCTACAGACGGATCCAAAAATAAAGTGATTCGTGTGGAAAATACCTTCTATAGTTATTTTGCCACAAATTCAGGAGGAATGACTGCCTATCGTTCAACAGACAATGGGTTAACCTGGTCGGCTGTATCAATAAACGGCATCTCAGAAGAGGTGAACATCAATTCCATCTGTACCTATCATTCCAAATTCTATTTAAGCGCCAAAAATGGTCAGCTATATTCTTCAGACAACGGATTTTCATGGAGTAAGACCGCTGACGCTACAAATGTGGTAACGCTGTTTGGACAACTGAATAAAAAATACAAAGGTGGAACGGATCATTTGATCGGTCTTGTGAAAGATATTTCCGGCAAACTATATTATGCAACAACAGTTGATGCTGTAACTTGGACCCTTGGACAAGAAATTGATTCTGATTTTCCAGTAACAGATTACGCTGTCACCAAAGATTCAACCGTAACAGGTGTACAGTTCTTTACCATTGCAACCGGATTAAATGCCTCCGGAGCATTCACCTCCAAAGTTTACTCCACAGAAACTGGTGATAAATGGGTCGTAATTTCAGCTGGAATTGATCCAAAATTATCTCTGGTAAAAAGGAGTGGAGCTTCCATCTTCTTTTATGAAAAATATCTAGTATGTTTTGGTGGAATGGATACTGATGGAAAGATTACAAACAAGGTCTATGTTTCACCCGATAACGGAAAAGGCTGGCTAGTGGCTCCTGACAACTGGACCTCTCTGTTACTGGAAGAAGGTCTTGCTAATTGCAACATTTATATAGAACATCAGGCAGATCTTGTGAATGAAAAAGATCGTGAATTTATATGGATTTTAGGAGGTACTAAAAACAGTGGTTTGAGTACAGCCGTTTGGCATGCCCGATTGAATAGTATGGTTTTTGCGCGTCGATAAGTTGAAATCATTGGTTCTGGATAATGAAACTTGTTTTTTAGCGTTTATTCATGATATAAAGATGATTGACGCATGAAACATACAAATTTGAAAAACAAATGTCTTATAGCGATGACTTTTTTGATCATGTCTTTTGGCGTGAAAGGACAAGCGTATCGCATGGAACTTGGCGTATTGGGTGGGAGCTCTTTTTATATGGGTGATGCGAATAACAATAAATTGTTTGAAAGCAAACATCCTTCATTTGGATTAATCACAAGATATAATTTGAATGACCGCTTCGCCTTAAAAGCGAATGCCTTGATTGCAGGCATTTCAGGAACGACAGTAGGAACAGCATCTACTTTTTATAATGGAAGTGAAGTGAGTTTTGACCGTCAGATTATAGATGCAGGTGTGCAACTTGAGATGAATTTCTTTAGTTATGGAGCTCCGGACTATAAACCGGGTTCTAGCAGGTTTTCACCTTACCTATTATTGGGATTAGGCCTAACCGGATATAAAACGGATAAGACGCAAATATGTACCAATATACCCTTCGGTCTGGGTCTGAAAGTAAAGTTAGCGCCTCGCATCAACATAGGCTGTGAATGGTCGTTTAGAAAAACGATAGCCGACGATTTGGATTATGTAAATGACGCCTCTGGTTTTAAACTTCAGGATTCATGGTCAGGCAACGGCTCCTGGAAAAAGAATAAGGATTGGTATTCAATGCTGAATGTTTATGTCAGTTATGATATATATGGTATAGGATCAAAATGTTTTAAATAAGCATGTCATATTTAGATAAAATAGATAAAACGCATTTACCCAAGCATGTCGCTATTATTATGGATGGTAATGGTCGCTGGGCTAAGAGTCAGGATAAAGACCGATTTTACGGCCACATGGAAGGGGTTATATCCGTGCGTTTCGTAACAGAAGCTGCCCGTGAGCTTGGCGTGTCTTATCTGACTTTATATGCCTTTTCTACAGAAAACTGGAGCAGGCCCGAAACAGAGGTGTTTGGTTTGATGGACCTGATGGTTCAGGCACTTGAACGTGAAACGGCCGACTTGATTAAATATGGTGTAAGCCTCCAGATTATAGGCGACTTGACACGCTTGCCGGAAAAAGTCAGAAACCGTGCTTTGAAATGTATAGAAGATACCTCCAAAGGTGAGAATCTAACTCTTGTTCTAGCCTTGAGTTATTCTTCCCGCTGGGAAATAATTGAAGCGGTGAAAGCCATTGCAAATGAATTGAAAATCGGTCATATAGCCGAAGAAGATATTAACGAGGCTTTGTTTACAAAGTACCTCACAACAAAAAATTATCCCGAACCAGACCTGCTTATTCGCACCGGCGGAGAATTGCGTATTAGCAATTTCCTGATGTGGCAGCTTTCTTATTCGGAATTATATTTTACTGAAACCCCTTGGCCTGTTTTTCGTAAGGAAGAATTCTACGAAGCAATATATTCGTTCCAATCCCGAGAAAGACGCTTTGGTAAAACAAGTGAACAAGTCCAAAATTAGACACCCCGATAAATACTATGTTTAAAAAAATTCTTGCTTCTGTCTGTGTCCTGAGTGCACTTATTCTTAACGTGCATAAGCTTGAAGCAGCCATATCTGAAGATAAATTACCTGAGATTTACTATTCATCCCCCCGTGAATATAAAATTGCTGATATAGCAGTGAGCGGAATTGAAAACTATGAAGACTATGTACTTGTCGGTTTGTCCGGATTGAGTGTTGGCCAAATGATAAAAGTACCTGGAGATGAAATCACCGATGCTTTGAAACGTTATTGGAGACATGGTTTGTTTTCCGATGTCAAGATTCTGGCTACAAAAATTGAAGGAAATCAGATTTGGCTAGAAGTTAAGCTGAGCCCCCGTCCCCGTATTTCAGAAATAAAGTATACAGGACTCAAGAAATCTGACAAGGATGATCTGGAAACAAAATTGAATTTAGTTGTGGGAAACCAGATAACACCAAACATGGTGGATCGCACTAAAACCATGATTAAAAGACATTTCGACGAAAAAGGTTTCAAGAATGCGACAGTCAATATTATTCAAAAAGAAGATCCTAAAGATAAAAGTCAGGTTATAGTTGAAGTGCAGGTTGACCGCAAAGACAAGATAAAGATCAATCAAGTGATCATAGACGGAAATTCAGCCTTGACGGATGCCAAGATCAATCAGGCAATGAAAAAGACCAACGCGAAAGGAAAACTCATGAACCTGTTTCAGACCAAAAAGTTTGTTGAAGGCGAATTTGAGAAAGATAAGATTGCTGTTATTCAGAAATACAATGAATATGGTTTCCGAGATGCTACGATAGTAGAAGATACCGTCTACCGTTTCGATGATAAGACTGTCAATGTCTATATGAAAATAGATGAAGGAAAAAAATACTACCACCGCAACATCAATTGGGTTGGAAATACTGTCTATAATTCAGAACTACTGAATCAGATACTAACTATCAAGAAAGGCGATGTGTACAACCAGAAAAGAATGAATGAACGTCTCCAGGAATCAAAGAATGAAGATGCCATAACAGATTTATATCAGAATAACGGTTACTTGTTTTCAAGCATCGAACCGGTAGAGGTTAAAGTAGATGGCGACTCAATTGATTTAGAGATTCGCATACATGAAGACCGTCAGGCAACAATAAACAGAATTAATATTAATGGTAACGACAGGCTTTATGAGAATGTGGTACGTCGTGAGTTGCGTGTAAAACCAGGTGCTTTATACAGCAAGTCTGATTTGATGCGTTCTGCACGTGAAATTGCACAGATGGGACACTTTGATGCTGAAAAGTTGGGTATCCTTCCTGTTCCTGATTTTGAAGCAGGAACCGTTGATATCGACCTGAACCTGACTCCAAAAAACAACGACCAGATTGAATTTTCAGCTGGTTGGGGATCTACAGGTATTGTGGGATCCGTCAGCCTGAAATTTTCCAATTTCTCTGTCAGGAACCTGCTCAACCTTGGAACCTACAGAATATTGCCCCAGGGAGAAGGTCAGACTTTCTCTATTACAGGACGTTCCAACGGTAATTATTACAGCTCCTATAGTTTCTCCTTCCTTGATCCCTGGTTTGGCGGAAAACGCCCGAACTCCTTGCAGATATCAGGTTTCTATTCGCATCAGAGCGATGTCAGTTCCCGTTATTACAATAATTATAGTAATTACTACAACAATAACTATTATAATTCTTACAGTTCAAATAGCAGCTATGGCAACGATAATTCAAGCTCCTATATGTACGAACTGGATCCGGAAACGTATCTAAAAATGTGGGGACTTTCAGGTGGAATCGGAGGAAGACTTTCATGGCCGGATGACTATTTTCAACTTAATGGAGAAATTTCATATCAACATTACAGCCTGAGAAACTGGAAATACTTCGTGATTAACAATGGTATCAGTAACGACTTAAGTTTGAATCTGACCTTGTCCCGCAACTCAACGGATTACCCATTGTATACTCGCACAGGATCTGATTTTTCTCTGTCCGTGCAGGCTACCCCACCTTATTCATCTCTGGATAAATATTCAGATGCTGACTATCATAAGATGACCAGCGAACAGCTGTATAATTGGATAGAGTACTATAAAATCAAAATGAAAAGCAAGACTTATACAACACTTTCTCCTAATAAGAAGCTGGTGCTCATGACTCGCTTTGATGCAGGATATATAGGTTATTACAACAAGTACAAACTTTCTCCGTTTGGTTCCTTTTATCTAGGTGGTGACGGTACGACTGGATATAGCAGTACTTATACTTATGAAACCATAGGTTTACGTGGTTATGAAAATGGTTCACTTGGAACCAATTCAATCTATGAGCGTTTGGCATTGGAACTTCGTTACCCCCTTATGTTGGAAACCTCCACTACTATATACGGCCTTGCCTTCCTGGAAGCCGGTAACGGATGGTCAAATGCCAAAGTTTGGAATCCTTTTGAATTAAAGCGTTCTGCAGGTCTTGGTGTACGTGTTTTTCTTCCAATGGTGGGTTTGTTGGGTATTGACTGGGCTTATGGGTTTGACAAAGTTTCAGGTGCGACAGATGCCAGCGGTAGCCAGTTGCATTTTATAATTGGCCAGGAATTTTAAAGACTGTACAAACAGCGGATAAAAATTGTTAACAGAATGCTTTTGTTAAAATTTAATTTGTATTTTTGGGGCCGTTCTCAAATAAACCCGTAAAGCTATGAATAAGAAATTTTTAGTGCTTGTTGTTCTCCTGGTAGGATGTATGAATGGTTTTGCACAGAAATTTGCACTGGTCGATATGGAATACATTCTTAAGAAGATTCCTGCATACGAAATGGCAAATGACCAGTTGAATCAAGTGTCCAAAAAATGGCAGGCCGAAGTGGATGTCCTGACCAAAGATGCAAAAGATCTTTATACCAAATACCAATCTGAAATCGTCTATCTTTCTGACGAACTGAAAGCCAAAAGGGAAGCTGAAATTCTTGCAAAAGAAAAAGAAGCAGCCGATTTGAAGAAAAAATATTTTGGAGCAGAAGGTGAACTCTTTAAAAAACGTCAAAGTCTATTGACTCCTATTCAGGATGAAATCTACAATGCAGTGAAAGAATTGTCCGAAGAAAAGGGCTACAACCTGATATTGGATCGAGCTTCCGGTGATAATATCATATTTGCATCACCCAAGATTGATATCAGTGACGAGGTATTGCAGAAACTCGGCTATTGAAAATTAAATGCTTACATTTGTACCAATTGAATTAATAATAGAAAAAACAAACAAATATCATGACAAAGAAATTATTACTTGCTATTGCACTTATCCTTCCTTTAGGCTTATTTGCCCAGGACAACAAAGACCTTAAGTTCGGACATGTCAATCGTGCCGAAATATTCCAAAGCATGCCTGAGACTTTAGCTGCAACCAAGAAACTGGAAGACTTGCAAGCGAATTATAAAAAAGAAATAGACAAGATTCAAGAAGAATATCAGAAAAAAGGTTCAGAATTTATTGCTACCAAAGATAGCCTTCCGGAAGCCATCCGTACCCGTCGTATGACAGAAATTCAGGACTTGCAACAACGTTTGAATTCTTTTTACGAAGAATCAAAAAATGATATGCAGAGACAAGAACAAGAGCTAATTGTTCCTATCAATCTTAAATTGCAGAACGCAATCAAGGCTGTTGGTGAAGAAAACGGTTATGTTTACATTTTCGATATTTCTGCAAACGGAGGCCTTGTTTATTGGTCAACTTCGAAAAGTGAGGATGTGACTGCTAAAGTTCGCACCAAATTAAATCTGAAATAAATCAAACAGATACTAAAAGAAGGATGGTGATGAATCATCCTTTTTTAGTTTATACCCAATACTGATTACCGGTCAAAAGACAATAAGATGAAATCAACAATAGGCCCCATAGGCGTTTTTGATTCCGGTTATGGCGGTTTGACCATACTGGAAGATTTTCGGAAGCATCTTCCTGAATATGACTATCTGTATTTGGGTGACAATGCCAGAGCTCCATACGGAAACCGATCGTTTGATATGGTCTATGAATTCACCCGTCAGGCTGTACTATACCTTTTTGAACAAGGCTGCTCTCTGATTATTTTGGCATGCAATACCGCATCCGCAAAAGCTTTGCGTAATATCCAGCAAACAGATTTGCCTCAACTGGATCCTGACCTTCGTGTATTGGGCATTCTGATTCCTACAGTAGAGGCATTGGGCGATCTGACAAAAACCAGGCATGTTGGATTGATTGGAACAGTTGGAACCATCCAGTCCGGTTCCTATCCCATCGAAGTCCATAAGTTATTTCCCGATATTATCATTACAGGAGAGGCTTGCCCTCTTTGGGTGCCCCTTGTCGAAAATGGGGAATACGCTTCTGAAGGTGCCGCTTTCTTTGTAAAACAAAATCTGGATAATCTTTTTCAAAAGGATCCGGAAATTGATACCCTCATCTTAGGTTGTACACATTATCCATTGCTTTTACCCCTGATCAGGAGATTTGTTCCCAGAGGTGTACGGATCATATCACAGGGAGAATATGTCTCTGAAAGTCTAAGCTCATATCTGATGAGGCATCCGAAAATGTCAGAACGCTGTAGTCGCAATGGAAAATGTAGTTATTTGACCACCGAATCAACCGAGAAATTCGAAGAGAATGCTTCTGTTTTTGTGAAACACCAAGTCAAGGCTATGCATGTTAAATTGGGTTAGAAACCCCTTTGTCTCATAGCTTCAAATGTTAAGATTGCTGTTGAGACAGAAACATTCAACGAATCAATTTTACCACGCATGGGTATTTTGATTCTTGCATCTGCGTTTTTTAGCCAGAATTCTGTCAAACCATCCGCTTCTGTCCCCATGATAATAGCTGAAGGTGCCGTAAAGTCGCAGTCCTGATACCAGCTTGAAGCAGTCAGTTCAGCTGCAAAGCTCTTGATCTTATTTTCCTTCATCCATTGAAGTGCTTCTTCGGAAGAACAGATACCTATGGGCACTGTAAACAGACAACCTACACTTGAACGAATGGCATTGGGATTGTAGAGGTCCGTGCTGGGGTCGCAGACAATGACAGCATCCACTTTTGCGGCATCAGCGGTACGAAGTACTGCTCCAAGGTTTCCGGGCTTCTCAACGGCCTCTAAAATGATTATAAAAGGGTTCTTTGGAAGATGAAGGCTTTTCAGACTGTGATCTTTTGGCTTAATTAAAGCGATCAGCCCGTCAGAACCTTCTCTGTAAGCCAGCTTCTCAAAAACAGCCGGTGAAAATTCCATTTGTCTTTGAACCGGAATACGGTGAATCAATTCGGGATATTCGCTTTTCGCATAGATTTCCGGACAAATATAAAGAACTTCCGGTTGGTAACCGGCATCCATGGCCAGGCCTATTTCACGCGCACCTTCCATAGCTATAAGCCCTTGCTCACGGCGTTCACGTGCTTTCGAAAGTTGAATGATCTGCTTAACTCTGGGGTTTTGAAGACTGGTAATTCGTTCCATGGATTCCTTTTGATTAGAAACCCCAAAATTGCAAAAAGATTTTGAGGTCCACAAAAAATACGCTATGTTTGTCCCAAATACCCCTACACCAAATATTTACCTATGATTGAATTATTCCCCTCGGATTGGATTGATTATGAACTGATTGATTCAGGAGGTTTTGAAAAGCTGGAACGTTTTGGACGTTACACGCTTCGCAGGCCTGAACCTCAGGCTGTTTGGCCAAAGACCCTTACTGAAAAAGACTGGGAAAACCTGCCTCATGCATGGTTCAAAAGAGCCAAAGGCAAGGATTCCTCTGACAGCGAACGCGGTGAATGGCTTCAAAAGTCATCCATGCCAGATCAATGGTTTGTTGAATATAGCTATAAAAAAATGCAACTGAAATTTCGTTTGGGAATGACTTCCTTCAAACATGTGGGACTATTTCCAGAGCAAGCTGCAAATTGGAATTTCATTTATGATAAAATACATTCTTCCTCTATTTCCAGGCCAAAGGTACTGAATCTGTTCGCCTATACCGGCGGTGCATCAGTTGCAGCTTGTGCAGCAGGAGCAGAGGTCACTCACGTCGATTCTGTCAAGCAAGTGGTGACCTGGGCTCGTGAAAATATGGAAGCATCCGGGTTGGACGGCATACGTTGGATTGTAGAAGATGCGCTAAAATTTGTACATCGCGAAGTGAAGCGTGGGAAAAAATACAATGGTATTATTCTTGACCCGCCGGCTTATGGACGTGGACCTGATGGAGAAAAATGGATTTTGGAAGAAAGCATTGCTCCCTTAATGGAGGCATGCAGTGAATTGTTGGATCCCGAAAATGGTTTCCTTATTCTGAATCTTTACTCTATGGGCTTTTCTTCAGTGATTGCATCAAATTTGTTGAAAGCCTATTTCCCGGGATGTACTAATTTGGAATACGGAGAATTAGTAGTTGCTGAGAAATCCGGAAGGAATTTGCCCTTGAGTGTTTTTGCCAGATTTTAAATACTGAAAAAAATGAGAAAACTAGCTTTATTTTTCGTGTCAACGATTCTATTTGTTGCTTGCAACAGCAAAGGAGCCTACAATATCAAAGGCGAAATGGGAGACAATACTTGGGATGGACTTCAAGTGACATTGCTCAGCGTTTCGGATGAAAAAGGCTTTACATCGATTGATTCGGTCATCATAAAAGATGGGAAGTTTAAGATAAAAGGCAGTTTGGATTCTGCTGCATGGCTTGTTCTGCGTCTGGAAAAGGGCAATCAGCCCTATTTTAAAGATTTCTACACGGAGGGAGATATGGTCTTTACCATAAAAGATGGCAGGCCATTTATTTCCGGAAATCATGTCAATAATGCCTACCAGGATTTTCGCGATAAATACGACCTGCTAACAGTGAATATCGTAAAGCTTAATCAGGAGTTTCAGGCTGATCCTACCAACAAAGAACTGGAAAAAGCCTTTAATGCTGAATACGAGAAATTTGAAAAAGAGTTTCAATTGTTGGACAAGAAAACCATTTTAGAGAATTTAACCAATCCTTTAGGTCTACATCTTTTTCATACCACGATGTCCTCCCTGGATAATGAAGATATTGAGGTTATTCTATCCAAAGCTGGCCCTGAATTTCTTGCAGATCCTATCGTAAAAAAAGTTGCTGAACAACTTCAACTGTCACAAAAGGTTGGAATTGGCAGTAAATTCTCCGATTTGACAATGTTTAAACCTGATGGTAAGTCTATGTCATTATCTGAATACGCAGGAAAAGGTTCCTATGTATTGATTGATTTTTGGGCATCCTGGTGTGCCCCCTGTATGAAGGAACTGCCCAATGTGCTTGCTTGTTATAAGAAATACCACAAGAAAGGTTTCGAAATTGTAGGTGTTTCGTTGGATAAAGATGAAATGACCTGGAAGGCCGCTATTAAAAAGAACCAGATGCCTTGGCCTCAAATGTCAGATTTGGCTGGTTGGCAGAGTAAGGCTGTAGAAATATATTCTTTTTCAGGTATACCTTATACGGTGTTATTAGAACCTAATGGCATTATCATTGCTAAAGATTTAAGAGGAGAAGCTCTGGAAGAGAAATTGGAAAATCTATTGGGTAAATAAAAGGTATTAACCTCTGATTCTGTGATATAAAAGAAGCCTGTTCATTTTAATGAACAGGCTTCTTTTTGTCGGGATGAGAAGATTCGAACTTCCGACCTCTACGTCCCGAACGTAGCGCGCTACCAACTGTGCTACATCCCGAGCAATTGCGCTGCAAAGATAGAGAAATTCTTTTGGTTTAACCAGAGGTAAAAATGCAATTAAAAGGAAATTTGTCCTCGAAAATTTTGGTAGTTTCAAAAATGTGTCGTACTTTTGTGGCCGCTAAAGCAATGGTACCATAGCTCAGTTGGTAGAGCATCGGACTGAAAATCCGTGTGTCCCCGGTTCAAATCCAGGTGGTACCACAAAAAAAGCACTTGAACATTGTTCAGGTGCTTTTTTCATTTTCCAATACTTAAACAGGATCCTCAAGTAATCATTTACCAGATCGATTTTACAGAGTAGACATCCAGATTCTTGACTTCTATGTTGTTTCCCCAGAAGTTAAAGCCTTCCTTGTTTTCTTTTTCCGGCTTCCGCTCCATGGCATACGAATAGATGCCACCATCTATAAATACTTCAATAGAGGTTCTGTCTATGTAAATATCGGCATTCAACTCCATACTTGTTCTGTCTTGTGGAGAATAAAAGACTCCATTAATGGTGTTCGAATTCATGTCGTAATCAATTATTTTCTGCCCAAATAGATTGATACCTGCACTTGTTGCATGTGATAATTTGAAGGTTGTTTTAATCCTTAGAACGTCACTTGAATAAAACTCTTTAAGGTTGCTGTTTGCCTGGTCAGAGGTCAGTGTTTCCCATTGGTGCAATGGTGTAAATAGTTGCTCCGTTTCTTTGACAGGTACATTGTACAACCTTGCTTCTTCTTTTGTGGTGCGTAAGGTCAGTTCGGTTGGTAACATCATCATTCCGTTAAAAGGCATTTCGGGTTGTTGAATTCTTCCCCATCCAATTTGTATACGCCTCCCATCGCTTTCAGGTATATTGCCATACGTCTGGGCTGCATAAATAGACCCTGTTCCATAGAAATATTTTCCTGCCTGAGGAGTAAACACTTTGCCATTGAACGTTCCCAGCATATAGTTTCCTGTAGCACCATACATCACCCATTTGGTGTTATTTTTATCCCCGTCTATTGGCAATTCGAAAAGTTCAGGACATTCCCAAAAACCAGTTGTATGACTTTCGTATTTCCAATCTTTTAGATTGCTTGATGTATAAATGGAATTCCCGTCCCGTTCATTCAGAACCAATACCCAATGCTTACCTGGTTTGTACCAGAATACTTTTGGATCGCGGGTATCTCCACTATTCCATTTTGCTTTAGAGTCAATAACCGGATTTTTATCATATTTGGTCCAGGTACGACCTTTATCCAGGCTGTATGCTATGCCTTGCATCTGCCTGTCTGTGCTTGCTGCAGTAAAGATGGCTATCATAGGGGGCGTTTTTCCATTTCCGAATCCAGAGGTATTGTCGTAATCTATAACTGCCGATCCTGAAAACATAGTTCCTAAATGATCGGGAAATAATGCTACCGGTAGTTCTTGCCAATGTATCAGGTCTTTGCTTACAGCGTGTCCCCAATGCATATTCTCCCATTCTCTTTCATAGGGATTATGCTGATAAAACAGGTGATATTCTCCTTCATAATAGACCAATCCATTCGGGTCGTTTATCCAACCTCTGCGCGTAGTGAAGTGAAATTGAGGGCGGTTCTTTTCCTTATAAACCACCCCATCTGTTTGATCAATGTCATCAGCCTGATAAATTTTACTTAATCCGGCTGGATTTCCTTCGTATGTAATTTTAAGGATTTTGCCTTTATAGGCTGAAACATCGCTGAATACCCAGTAATCGGTTTTATCGGAAGCCAGTCGTATCACAAACGAACGTTCTTCCTTGTTATCTACACTCATTTTCATCCTGGCCCGGTTTTCGCTTTGTGAAACAGGTAGATTCAAATACCTTTTCGTGATTTTTAAGGATACTTCCTGAGCATTTAATGAAAATACTGTCATTACAACTAATCCTATAAATACTGTTAGTGTTTTTCTCATGCTATTTCTATATTTTATGTTCTAAAATCTACTTTCTTTTACAATTTTAGTCAGAAATAACCATAAAATGTATAACACAGGATGCAAATGTTATAAGAATTGATTCATGAGTGCTAAAGAGTTTACCGTACATACCAATTTGACCACTGTTGAGATTCCAGTAACGATATTATGTTCTGTAGTAGCTATCTTTTAAGGTTAAAACTTGAGTAACTAGCCTGAATACGATAGTTGTAGAGCTATTCTTTAGCGTATTTTCCCGGTGTAGACTTATATTGTTTTTTGAAAACTGACCTAAAGTATTTTACATCTGAAAACCCGGTTCTGTAAGCTACTTCTGAAATAGTGTATTGATGCATTTCGAGAAGTTCCTTTGCGCATTCAAGTCTATAAATACGAATGAAATCTGCAGGAGCTAGGGCGGTGATATCCTTTATCTTATGATAAAAAGAGGAACGGCTCATTCCTACTTCCTGGCAGAGGGTATCAATTGTGAATTTGGGATCTTCAATTTTTATTTTAAGTATTCCTATTATCTTTTCCATAAAAGCCTGATCTTTCTGATTGTCTTTACTTATTATGGCAGCAGACTTTGACAAATCCATTGTTACTTTCTGTTTTTGATAAGGTATTGTTTTTGAAAAAATTTCCTCTTTCAAATTCATATGTCTACCTGCATTGGTGTTTAGAATATTTAGGAAATACTTATTCGACTTCTCTTGTTCGATTAGCTGGGTAACAATATTTTGTATGGAATTCGTTCCCCAAATGGCCACGTTTAATTTTATTTTCTGTATTTCATTGATATTCTCCTCTTTGACTATTTCTTCTAATGGGCCCTTTATTAGTTCCAGGGATTTTTGAAAATCATTGACTGTTTGAATAAAATGAACCATTTTCTTATTAAGTCTAATCCTTTTTCTCCAATATATAATTACCATCATAATCATGATTATAAATACACTAAAGAATAGTATGTGGCTGAATAACATCCAGAATTTGAGATTCCAAAAGACTTCCAGGAAAGATTGACCAGATAGTATTTCTTTTCCTGTAGCAGTTACAACGCTAATCATGCAGCAATCTGAGGTGGCATTAACTTGCTGGTTTAATGCATGGAACAGTAAAGTAAACAAGGCTTTTGTACAGAATTTGTGCATGATATGATTTTTTTTCTTTAATAATCATCATTGCATTGTGAAATTCATGTGCATTTCAAGTATGAAATACATATGGATTTTACAAACCTACAAAAAAGAATTTTATTTTTCACATATTACCTTAAAAAAGGTATATATTCAGGTAAAAAATAGGGTAAAATCAGATAAAAAACAGATATTGGGTTTTATATATCAGAATATATCCGTATAAAATCACCCATTTTCCTATTTTAGCGTACAGTTTAAAATAAACTTAAGTCTCTGGGAGGCTTTTTTTCCACTATAAATACTGGTGATATGAACTCAATAAAGTTAACTCAGGATCTGCTCAATGTGCAGAATGATTTGTTCCGATTTGCCTTCCGTCTCACCAAAAATAGAGATGATGCTTCAGATTTACTTCAGGAAACATCACTTAAGGTTTTGGATAATCATGATAAATTTGCCGAGGAGACAAATTTTAAGGCATGGGCCTATACATTAATGCGTAATATCTTTATCAATAATTACAGAAAAACAGTCAGGGAACAAACGTATGTTGATCAGACTGAAAATCTTTACCACTTGAATATACCTCAGAATTCAGGATTTGATTCACCTGAAGGTGCTTATTCAATTGCTGAAATAACTCAGGCTATAAATAGCTTTTCTAAAGAATATCGTCAGCCTTTTGCAATGCATGTGGCCGGTTTTAAGTACGAGAATATAGCTGAAGAAATGGGATTACCTCTGGGTACCGTTAAGAGTCGGATCTTTTTTGCAAGAAAGAAGTTGCAACAAATTTTAAAAGATTATAAGTAAACAAGATTAGATAAAAAAAAGCCTGTATCGCATTCATGAAATACAGGCTTTTTTTATATTAGCGATTATGGTTTTAAGCCTTCTTCTTTGTTGGCTTTTTCTTTATTGCAGTTACTTTTTTAGTTGTCACTTTCTTGGTTGATGTTGCCTTTTTGGTTGCAACTTTTCTAGTTGTCGCTTTTCTGGCACCAGTTTCTTTTTTAGCTGCCGTTTTCTTTTTAGGTTTTTCTCCTTGTTCGGCAATTAATTTCTGGCAATCCTCCAGCATCAGTGTCTTGGGATCCGTTGTTTTAGAAATTCTATAGTTGTTACCATCCTTTTTTATGTAAGCGCCAAAACGTCCGTTCAGGATTTCAATAGTTTCATCTTCATCAAAGTGCTTGATTAACTTCTGACTGTCAGATAACCTTTTAGCGTTGATAAGAGCAGTGCACTCTTCCAACTTTATATCCAGGGGGTCGTAGGTCTTTGGTATGGAAACAAACTTGCTATCGTGTCTGATATACGGACCAAAACGTCCGATTGCAACAGTAATGGTTTTCTCTTCATATTCGCCCACACTTCTAGGAAGCTTGAAAAGTTCCAGCGCTTCTTCCATGGTGATGCTTTCCATACTTTGACTCTTGTTGAGAGAAGCAAACAATGGTTTTTCTTCATCGTCGGCAGTACCTATTTGAACAACGGGTCCAAAACGGCCGATACGAACAGAAATAGGACGTCCTGATTTTGGGTCAGATCCCAGAATACGTTCTCCGACTTTTTGTTTGGAATACACACTGGCAGCTTCTACAGCAGGATGGAATGCTTTATAGAAAGTGTCGATCACTTTTGCCCATTGTACCGTTCCTTCCGCAACTAAGTCAAATTCTTTTTCAACTTGGGCCGTGAAATTAAAGTTCAGAACATCGGGGAATGATTCCAAAAGAAAATCGTTGACAACGATGCCCATGTCGGTCGGGAAAAGCTTAGATTTTTCAGCACCATAGGTTTCATTCGCAATTTTATCTTCTATCTGGCCATTCTTAAGTTCCAGAATATTGTATACACGGGCAAACCCTTCGCGGTCTTCCTTGCTTACATAACCCCTCTGTTGAATGGTTGAGATGGTAGGAGCATAGGTGGAAGGACGTCCAATACCCAATTCTTCCATTTTACGTACCAGACTGGCTTCCGTGTATCTGGCCGGTTTTTGTGTGAAACGTTCCGTTGCGCTGGCTGATTGCATTTGTAGTTTATCGCCAACGACCATTGGAGGCAGAATTTTGCTTTCATTTTCAGCATCATTCTCTTCATCGGACGACTCCATGTATACTCGAAGGAAACCGTCAAATTTTAAAACTTCTCCGACAATCTCGAATTTCTCCGAACTGTTTGAAATACCAATTTGCACAGTAGTCTTTTCCAATTCTGCATCAGCCATCTGTGAGGCAATGGTGCGTTTCCAAATAAGTTCGTACAAACGTTTTTCCTGAGAGTTTCCTTCAACCTGATGAACGTTCATATAGGTTGGACGTATGGCTTCGTGAGCTTCCTGAGCACCTTTTGATTTCGTATGATATTGACGAACCTTGATGTATTGTTTGCCAGCCATCGATTCGATTTCGGCTTTTGACGTATTGATAGCCAAGCTGGATAGGTTGACTGAGTCAGTACGCATATAGGTTATTTTTCCAGATTCGTAAAGGCGTTGAGCGACCATCATGGTCTGGGAAACTGAAAAACCGAGTTTTCTGGATGCTTCCTGTTGTAATGTAGAAGTTGTAAAAGGAGGAGCAGGCGTTTTTCTGGTTGGTTTAGTGGCAACATCATTTATTTCAAAAAGGGCTGTTTTACATTTTTCAAGCAAAACCAAAGCTTCCTCTTTGGTGCTCAATCGGTGTTGAAGGTCCGCTTTGACAGTGGATATATTTCCATCAGCACCCTTAAGCTGGAACACGATAGCGACTTTATAGGACGCTTCTGCTTCGAATCTTTGAATTTCACGTTCTCGTTCAACAATGATTCTTACAGCAACAGATTGAACCCGACCGGCTGAAAGGGATGGTTTTATTTTTTTCCAGAGTACTGGTGAAAGTTCGAAACCCACAATTCGGTCCAAAACGCGTCTGGCCTGCTGTGCGTCAACCAGATTTAAGTCTATTTCACGAGGTGTCTCAATAGCGGCCAATATGGCTTCCTTGGTAATTTCATGAAAAACGATGCGTTTGGCTTTTGTTGAATCCAAGTCTAGCACCTCGTAAAGATGCCATGCAATAGCTTCTCCCTCGCGGTCCTCATCAGATGCCAGCCATACGACTTCCGCATCCTTTGCATTTGACTTTAGCTCGCTGACTAATTTTTTCTTATCGGCTGAAATCTCATATATTGGCTTGTAATCATGTTCCATGTCAACCCCGAAATCTTTTTTGCTGAGGTCACGAATATGGCCAAAGCTGGATAGTACTTTATAGTCTTTTCCTAAAAATTTTTCTATGGTTTTGGCCTTGGCCGGAGATTCTACTATGACTAAATTTTTTTGCATCTAATATGTATTAACGTGGATTTCAAAAAAAAATCGCGCCGCAAAATTAGTAAAAACCAATAAGAAAGCCCTGCTTTTAAGAAATAAAACATTTTTAGAAGTTTCAGATGGCTGTTTTGATCGTATTCTACCTCTAAATAAGGAGGTAAATCTCGCTCTTTTTATAATTCATCATCTTCCTCATACCAACTTGCATACATCTGGTAGTTGTCTGAAATGCGCTTATTTATAGTGCGGGTTTGTTCAGGATTTGCCATTTTTACAAATTTAGCCGGAACACCTGCATAAATGCTATAAGGTTCCACTTGTGTATTGCTCAATACAACCGAACCCGCTGCGATAATGGCTCCTTCACCAATGACGGCATGGTCAAGCACAACGGAGCCCATACCAATCAGCGCATTGTCTTCAATTTTGGCCCCATGTATAGTTACGTTGTGTCCAATGGAAACATTGTCTCCAATTTCTATAGTGGATTTTTGGAATAAAGTATGTAATACCGTTCCGTCTTGTATATTCACGTTGTTTCCTATTCGAATGGAATTGACATCACCGCGTAAAACAGTGTTGAACCATATACTGCACCCGTCACCCATGATGACGTCACCTATTATGGTTGCGTTTTCTGCGAAAAAACAGTTATTGCCGTATTCAGGCTCAAAGCCTCTGACCGATTTTATTAGTGCCATATTGTCGTTTATTTATGCTATATATAAGGTAGTACTTCTTTTAGATTTTTCTGGTTTTTTCTTTCAACCATTGGCATTCCATTTCTTTCAGTTCCGGAGTCAATCGGTCATAAACCATTTGATGGTATTGGTTGATCCAGTCTTTTTCTTCACGGCTGAGAAGGCTTTTTTCAATACTGTTCAGGTCAAATGGAAACAGTGTCAATGTCTCAAAAGTCCGAAATCTGCCGAAATCAGAGGTTCCTTGCTCGCGAACCAGCATCAGATTCTCTATGCGAATACCATATTCGCCAGAACGATAGATGCCAGGCTCGTTAGAAGTGACCATCCCAACTTCCAGAATCGCCGGATTCTCATTCATACGGATGCTTTGGGGACCTTCATGAACATTCAGGAAATGTCCTACACCGTGACCAGTACCATGTCCGAAGTTGAGGTTCCTTTGCCAGATAAATTGCCTGGCCAGGACGTCCAGTTGTGCACCACGGGTCCCGGCAGGAAATACGGCAGAACTCAAAGCTATAACTCCTTTGAGTAAACTGGTGTAGTCTTCCTTGTATGCTAATGGAGTTTCTTTATAGAATGACCAGGAGCGAGTAATGTCTGTTGTGCCGTCCAAATACTGTCCACCCGAATCGATCAGCAGATAGCCTTCATTACTTACTTTATATGCATTTTCGGGGGAAGCTTCGTAATGTACAATGGCTCCATGTTCGTTAAAACCAACGATAGGGAAGAAGCTTTCAAATATATAATTTTCTTGTTCTTGTCTGAATTCGGCCAGTTTTTCACCCATTTCCGATTCATTAGGCAAATTTTTTATTTCAGGTGTGCTGATTGCTTCTTCCATCCACATCCAGAAACGGGTAAGTGCAATCCCGTCCTTAATCATTGCTTTTCTAAAACCTGAAAGTTCAATAGGATTCTTAATAGCTTTCATCAAACTAACAGGTGAATGTCCTTCAATAATGTTGCAATTTGTTGGAATACTTTGATATAAGTTAAAATTTGTTTGATCATTATCCAAATAAATGTTCACATTCGACAGATTTCTCAGAAAGGAGGGAAGACTGTCGTAGTTGCTTAGTTCGATGTTGTTTTTCTGTAGATAGGCAACCGCATCCAAATCTAATTTGGTTTTATCCACAAAAAGAATGGCTTTGTCTTTGCCTATGAAAGCGTAGCAAATGCCTACCGGGTTAAAATCAACATCTTCTCCTCTCAGGTTGAAAAGCCAGGCAATTTCATCAAGTGCCGATAATGGCATACCTTCAGCACCAGTTAGATTCATTTCGAAGCGAAGCTTTTTGATTTTGCTTTTTACAGTTTCACCACTGAATTTTTCAGGGAAAACATAGATTTTTCCTTGTGGAAAGTCTGGACGATCCTTCCAGATATATTTACAGGGCTCAAAATCCGTTTCTAAGGATAGCCCTTTCCGTTTGAACAAATCTATATAAGAAAGTACTGATTTGCCCGAGAATACGGATCCGTCAATCCCTACTTTTGTGTAATTATTGTCTATAATCCATACTTCAGGACTAGGTGTTTCAGGCATTCCTAGTTTGAAAAGACTAATACCTGTACCTTCCAATTCTTCTTCTGCCTGAATAAAATACCTGGAGTCCGTCCATAAACCAGCTTGGTCTAAACCTACTACCAACGTTCCTGCACTCCCGGTAAAACCGGAAACGTATTCCCTGAATTTCCAGAAATCAGCTGTATATTCGCTTTGATGTGGATCTGAAGAGGGAATGATGCAGGCGTGAAGCCCTTTTTCTTTCAGCTGGTCTCTAAGAAGATTCAGCCGTTTTTTTATGTTTGTGTTCATGTTCAGGGGTTTGAAAGCGGCAAATGTACTTTATTTTGAATTATAATGTATCAAAACCCCCTACTTTTGCGGTTTTTTGAAAATAACTGAAAAAAGAAATAAAACTTATGTGTAAATGTTTGGTAAATCAATCGGATTATCTAATTTTGCAGTCCGATTTAAACAAAACTATAAAGCACATAAAATTATGATCGTAGTTCCTATCAAAGAAGGTGAAAATATTGAAAAAGCGCTGAAAAAATTCAAACGCAAATTTGAAAAAACCGGAGTCGTTAAAGAACTCAGAAGCAGACAAGCTTTTATCAAACCTTCTGTTGTAAAAAGAAAACAGAAATCTAAAGCAATCTACGTTCTACAACTGCAACAAGTAGAGGAATAGTTTTTCCTTTACTAATAATCCTTTAAATCGAGGGTTTGGTTTGCATTTATAGAATCGTTTCATTATATTCGTTGCAGAATTACAACAATTGAATATAATGTTTGTCGAAGCTTTTATACAATATTTACGGTATGAGAAGAATTATTCTACTCATACCGTTGTTGCGTATAAACGTGATCTGTCTCAATTGATGGCATATGTCAAATCAGAGTTTCAGGTGACTCAACCTGAGCTGATTGATTCGGATATGCTTAGAGCCTGGATGGTGAGCCTGATGGAAGAAGGAATTTCTGCCCGTTCGGTAAATAGGAAGCTCTCCAGTGTAAAGTCCTTCTGGCATTATCTAATGAGGCAGGGTTGTACTTCTGTCAATCCAGTACAAAAAGTACTGGCACCCAAAACAAATAAACCACTTCCGGTGTTTTTAAAGGAAGATGAGATGGAAAATCTTCTTAAACCGTCCAATTTTTTGAACAACGAATTTGTGGCGGAGAGAGATCACCTGATTATCGATCTTTTTTATTCAACCGGCATGCGACTATCTGAACTAATAGGATTAACAGACGAGCAAATCGATCTCAATGCTGGTTTGTTACGCGTGACAGGTAAACGGAATAAGCAACGTTTAATACCTTTCGGCCCGGCATTGAAAGAGGCCATCAGTTCTTATAAAACCAATCGTGACAGACAATTTTCCGAAAAACCTTTACGACTTTTGGTTCGCGAAGATGGCTTACCTTTATATCCACAACTGGTATATAGGATGGTTCACCGGAAAATGTCAGAAGTAGCAACTTTAACCAAAAATAGTCCTCATGTGTTAAGACATACATTTGCCACTACTTTATTGAATAGAGGAGCAGAACTGAATGCGGTAAAAGAACTTTTGGGGCACAGTAGTCTCTCAGCAACGGAGGTGTATACCCATACGACCTTCGAAGAATTAAAAAAAGTATATAAACAAGCCCATCCCCGGGCGTAAAGTAAGGAGGATTCTTTATGGAAATCAGAATTCAATCGATCCATTTCGATGCAACAGTTGCATTGGAAAAATTTATCCAGAAAAAAGTTGCTAAGCTGGAACAGTATTATGATGACATTCTGGAAGCAGAAGTTATCCTGAAAGTAGTTAAACCCGAAACAGTCTTGAATAAGGAAGCATTGGTGAAAATCAAGGTGTCAGGTAATGAATTGTTCGCATCCAAGGTGAGCGATACCTTTGAAGAGTCGGTTGATGCTGCCGTTGATGCATTACATAAACAACTTCTGAAATTGAAAGAAAAAAACCGTCTGAAGTAATTTTTCTCATAAAACGTTTTGCAGTTTCAAATTTATCAACTACATTTGCAGCCGTTTCTCACAAACCTCATGCGCTGAGTGCGGCTGCATAATGTGAGTATAGAAATGAAAGTTAAAATGGGCAGTTACCAGAGTGGCCAAATGGGGCAGACTGTAACTCTGCTAGCGTAAGCTTACGGTGGTTCGAATCCATCACTGCCCACCAGAAAAATATCGGGAAGGATTTTCTTCTTCCTGGATTTTTCGAATGATTGTTAACGAGGATCTCTAATGGCGGATTGTAGTTAAGTAATCGAAATTGCGGGAATAGCTCAGTTGATAGAGCATTAGCCTTCCAAGCTGAGGGTCGCGGGTTTGAGTCCCGTTTCCCGCTCTTTTTTTTCGCCATTGTAGCTCAGCGGTAGAGCACTTCCTTGGTAAGGAAGAGGTCCCGGGTTCAATTCCCGGCAACGGCTCTTAATTAATTTAATTCATTCAATTTATAATCTTTGAGTTATGGCTAAAGAACATTACAACAGAAGTAAACCCCACGTAAACATTGGTACGATTGGCCATGTTGACCACGGTAAAACAACCTTGACAGCTGCTATCACAATGGTGTTAGCCAAAAAAGGTTATTGTGAAATCAAGTCTTTTGATCAGATTGACAACGCTCCGGAAGAAAAAGAAAGAGGTATTACGATTAATACGGCTCACGTAGAATACGAAACCGCTAATCGTCACTATGCTCACGTTGACTGTCCGGGTCACGCTGACTACGTTAAGAACATGGTTACAGGTGCTGCTCAAATGGACGGTGCAATCATCGTTGTTGCTGCAACAGACGGTCCTATGCCTCAAACTCGTGAACACATCCTGTTGGCTCGTCAGGTAAACGTACCTAAATTGGTCGTTTTCATGAACAAATGTGACTCAGTTGATGACGAAGAAATGTTGGAACTGGTAGAAATGGAAATGCGTGATTTGCTCGGTTTCTATGGTTTCGATGCTGATAATACTCCTTTTATCCGTGGTTCTGCACTTGGTGCATTGAACGGAGTTCCTGAATGGGAAGAAAAAGTTCTTGAATTGATGGAAGCTGTTGATACCTGGATTGATCTACCTCCTCGTGCAATTGACAAACCTTTCTTGATGCCTGTTGAAGACGTGTTCTCTATCACTGGTCGTGGTACTGTAGCTACAGGTCGTATCGAAACTGGTGTTATCCACACCGGCGACGAAGTTCAACTTATCGGTTTAGGTGCAGAAGGTAAAAAATCAGTTGTAACTGGTGTTGAAATGTTCCGCAAGATTCTTGACGATGGTCAAGCTGGAGATAATGTTGGTTTGTTACTTCGTGGTGTTGATAAAGAACAGGTTAAACGTGGTATGGTTATCACACACCCTGGAAAAGTTACACCTCACACCAAAATCAAAGCTTCAGTTTATATCCTGAAGAAAGAAGAAGGTGGTCGTCACACTCCATTCCATAACAAATATCGTCCCCAATTCTACATCCGTACTTTGGACGTTACCGGTGAAATCACATTGCCAGATGGCGTTGAAATGGTTATGCCTGGTGATAACTTGGAAATTAATGTAGAACTGATCTACCCAGTAGCTGTTTCTGTTGGTTTACGTTTCGCTATTCGTGAAGGTGGACGCACAGTAGGATCTGGTCAGATTACCGAAATTGTAGAATAATACAATCTTATTATACCCAAAAAAAGCTCCCACTGTAAAGGGGGAGCTTTTTTTGACACACGAAAGTAGCTCAGTTGGTAGAGCATCGGTCTCCAAAACCGAGTGTCGGGAGTTCGAGCCTCTCCTTTCGTGCCATTAAAACCCAAGCTAAAAGATGAAGAAATTTTTTAAAAACGTAACCTCTTATTGTAAAGAGTCTTACAATGAGCTTGTACATAAGACCAGTTGGCCTACTATGTCCGAGTTGAGCAATAGCGCGGTTGTTGTTTTAACTGCTTCCCTAGTTATCGCGTTAATTGTTTTTCTCATCGATTTAGGTTTTGAAAATATCATGACCTTTATTTACGAGAAGGTATTTTAATTCCAGTAAGAGTAATGTCTGAAATTCAAAAAAAATGGTACGTTTTGCGTGCTGTAAGTGGCAAAGAAAACAAAGTGAAGGAATATCTTGATGCTGAAATCAAGAATTCATCACTTGGTGATTATTTGTCTCAGGTCCTTATTCCTACTGAAAAAGTCTATCAGGTACGGAACGGTAAGAGAATCCTTAAGGAACGCTCTTATTTGCCCGGTTATGTCTTGATAGAAGCTGCCCTTGTTGGTGAAGTAGCGCACGTTCTTCGGAACACGCCGAATGTCATCGGATTCCTTGGTGGAACGGATAAACCGCAAAGCCTACGTGAATCTGAAGTTAATCGCATTTTAGGCAAAGTAGATGAGCTCCAGGAAACCGGAGAAGATTTTGCTGTACCTTATTATGTTGGTGAGTCTGTCAAAGTTAATGCCGGACCATTCAGTGGCTTCAGTGCTATCATCGAAGAAGTAAATAACGAGAAGAAAAAACTCAAGGTGATGGTCAAGATTTTCGGTCGGAAAACTCCGCTCGAATTGGGTTTTACGCAAGTCGAAAAAGAGTAGTTGAAAGTTACGTTTCAATACATTCTTTTTTTTCTATTCCACAAATTTTTAAACTAGAACAAAATGGCTAAAGAAGTTGCTGGACAAATCAAATTGCAGATTAAAGGAGGCGCGGCAAATCCCTCTCCTCCAGTAGGACCTGCATTAGGTTCGAAAGGTGTCAACATCATGGAGTTTTGCAAGCAATTCAACGCCAGAACTCAAGACAAAGCAGGCAAAATATTGCCGGTTGTCATCACTTACTATTCTGACAAATCTTTCGATTTTATCATCAAGACTCCTCCTGCAGCTGTACAGTTGCTGGAAGCAGCTAAAATTAAGAGCGGTTCTGCTGAACCTAACCGTATTAAAGTTGCATCTGTTACTTGGGAACAAGTAAAGGTCATTGCTGCTGATAAAATGACAGATTTGAACTGTTTTACTGTTGAATCTGCAATGAAATTAATTGCAGGTACGGCTCGCAGTATGGGTATCACCGTTACAGGGGAATTCCCCGTTAACAATTAAAAACTTCAATTAAGATGAGTAAACTGACAAAAAAACAAAAGTTGGCTTTTGAAAAAATTGAAGCAGGAAAGAGCTATACATTAAAAGAAGCATCTGCTTTGGTTAAGGAAATTACCGCTACCAAATTTGATTCTTCTGTAGATGTAGATGTTCGTCTAGGTGTAGACCCCCGCAAAGCCAATCAAATGGTACGTGGCGTAGTGTCACTACCCCACGGTACAGGGAAAGAAGTACGAGTGCTGGTATTGTGTACTCCAGATAAGGAAGCAGAGGCTCTTGAAGCTGGTGCTGACTATGTTGGACTCGATGAATATATTGAGAAAATCAAAGGCGGTTGGACGAGTATTGATGTTATCATCACTATGCCGGCCATCATGGGTAAGATCGGTGCTTTAGGTCGTGTATTGGGTCCTCGTGGCTTGATGCCTAATCCTAAAAGCGGTACGGTTACCATGGAAGTAGGAAAAGCTGTAAAAGAAGTGAAACAAGGTAAAATCGACTTTAAGGTTGACAAGACTGGTATCATCCATGCTTCAGTTGGAAAAGTCTCCTTCGCTCCTGAACAGATTTTCAGTAATGCAAAGGAATTTATTTCCATGTTGCTTAAACTGAAACCTACGGCTGCAAAAGGTACCTATATTAAAAGCATTTATCTTTCTAGTACAATGAGTCCGGGTATCAAAATTGATCCCAAAACCGTTGAGGAAAACTAATTTAAGTAAATTATGAAGAAGGAAGATAAAAGCACCGTAATTGAGCAGATCACTACCACTATTGGAGAATATGCCTGTTTCTATATTACTGATATAACTGCACTTAATGCAGCAACTACCAGTGCACTTAGAAAGAGCTGCTTCGAAGAAGGTATCAAGCTCATGGTTGTAAAAAACACCTTGCTGACAAAGGCATTGGAAGGTCTTGACACGGATTACAGTCCGTTATATGGAGTCTTGAAAGGCAACTCTGCACTGATGTTTTCAAACGTCGGAAATGCACCTGCTAAATTAATCAAGAAATTCAGAAAAGACAAGCAAATTCCTGCATTGAAGGCTGCATATGTAGAAGAAAGTTTCTACGTAGGACCTGACCAGTTAGAGGCTTTGATTTACATCAAGAGCAAAAACGAACTCATTGGAGACGTTATTGCCTTGTTGCAATCACCAGCCAAAAACGTGGTATCTGCTCTCCAAAGCGGAGGCAATATTCTGCATGGCGTGTTGAAAACACTTGCAGAAAGAGAAAATTAAAAACAAAAATCAAAGTATATAACAATTTTAATACATACAAAAATGGCAGATTTGAAAGCTTTTGCTGAACAATTGGTGAATTTAACTGTAAAAGAAGTAAACGAACTGGCTACCATCCTCAAAGATGAATACGGCATCGAACCCGCTGCTGCAGCTGTTGCTGTTGCTGCTGCTCCTGCTGAAGGCGCAGCTGCTGCTGCAGAAAAAACTTCTTTTGATGTTGTCTTGAAGTCAGCTGGTGCTGCAAAATTAGCAGTTGTTAAGGCTGTTAAAGAATCTTGTGGACTTGGCTTGAAAGAAGCTAAAGACTTAGTTGACGCAGCTCCTTCAGTTATCAAAGAAGGTGCAAGCAAAGACGAAGCTGAAGCTTTGAAGAAATCTTTGGAAGAAGCAGGCGCAGAAGTTGAGCTTAAATAGTACTACCGCCTGATTATCAGGTGATTTGGTTTAGAATCTCCTCTCGAGGAGATTCTAGACCTTTTTGTGTCTATATTCCTTTTAAGTTCAATAAATCTACCGTAAATGTCTTCAACTACTGAAACCAAAAGAGTTAATTTTGCGTCTATCCAGAGTCCGATCGACTATCCGGACTTCCTAGAAGTGCAATTGAAGTCATTCCAGGACTTCCTGCAATTGGATACCCCTCCCGAGAAACGGAAAAACGAGGGCCTCTACAAGGTTTTTGCAGAAAACTTTCCCATCGCGGATACAAGAAATAATTTCGTACTCGAATTCCTTGATTACTACATTGATCCGCCCCGTTATTCCATTGATGAATGTATTGAGCGTGGACTAACCTATAACGTTCCGTTAAAGGCCAGACTCAAACTTTATTGTACCGATCCGGACCACGAAGATTTTGAAACCAAATTTCAGGATGTCTATTTGGGAGCTATTCCTTATATGACACCTAAGGGTACTTTCGTGGTTAACGGTGCTGAACGCGTTATCGTATCTCAGCTTCACCGTTCACCTGGTGTATTTTTCGGTCAAAGTGTACATACGAATGGTACAAAATTGTATTCTGCTCGAATTATACCTTTCAAAGGATCTTGGATTGAATTTGCAACTGACATTAACAGTGTCATGTATGCATATATTGACCGTAAGAAGAAGTTACCAGTAACAACCCTTCTGCGTGCAATCGGTTTTGAAACCGACAAAGATATTTTGGAAATTTTCAATTTGGCGGAAGAAGTCAAAGTTACTAAAACTGGCTTGAAGCGTCTCATTGGTCGTAAACTGGCTGCACGTGTTTTAAAGAGCTGGGTTGAAGACTTTGTAGATGAAGACACCGGTGAGGTTGTTTCTATTGAACGTAATGAAGTTATAATCGATCGTGAAACCATTCTGGAAAATGATCATATCGATCAAATTGTAGAATCAGGTGCATCAACCATTCTTTTACACAAAGAAGAGGCTGGTATGTCTGATTATGCCATTATCTACAACACATTACAAAAAGATCCGAGTAACTCTGAAAAAGAGGCTGTTTTATATATTTATCGTCAGCTGCGTAATGCAGAACCTGCCGATGATGCAAGTGCCCGTGAAGTTATTCAGAATCTGTTCTTCTCAGAAAAACGTTATGACCTCGGTGAAGTAGGTCGTTACCGTATAAATAAGAAATTGCACTTATCCACTTCTATGGATACCAAGGTGCTGACAAAAGAAGATATCATCGAAATCATCAAGTATCTGATTGAATTGGTTAACTCCAATGCAGATGTTGATGATATTGACCACTTGAGTAACCGTCGTGTTCGTACAGTCGGAGAACAACTCAACAATCAATTTGGTGTTGGTTTGGCTCGTATGGCTCGTACCATTCGTGAACGTATGAACGTTCGCGATAACGAAGTTTTTGCTCCTGTGGAGTTGATCAATGCTAAGACCATATCTTCTGTAATCAATTCGTTCTTCGGAACCAATGCTCTGTCTCAATTTATGGATCAAACCAACCCGTTGGCCGAAATGACACACAAACGTCGTCTTTCAGCCCTTGGACCTGGTGGTCTTTCTCGTGAACGTGCAGGTTTTGAGGTTCGTGACGTACATTATACCCACTACGGACGTTTATGTCCTATTGAAACACCAGAAGGACCAAACATTGGTTTGATTTCTTCCTTGTGTGTATATGCAAAAATCAACAAGCTAGGTTTCATTGAAACACCTTATCGTAAGGTGGAAAATGGAAAAGTAGTTGCTGGTGAAATAACCTATTTGACTGCTGAAGAAGAAGAAGGCCAAATTATTGCTCAGGGTAATGCTTTACTCTCAGAAGACGGAAGCTTTCTTAACCCTCGTATCAAATCACGTCTGGATGCCGATTTTCCTATTGCTTCACCTGAAGAAGTGAACATGATGGATGTCGCTCCACAGCAGATTGCTTCAATCGCAGCTGCATTAATCCCGTTCCTTGAACATGATGATGCTAACCGTGCTTTGATGGGATCCAATATGATGCGCCAGGCCGTACCACTTCTTCGTACCGAGGCTCCTATCGTAGGAACCGGCCTTGAAGGCAAATTGATCCGTGACTCACGGACTCAAATGATGGCCGAAGGTGATGGTACTGTTGAGTTTGTTGATGCAACAACCATTCGTATCAATTACGACCGTTCGGAAGATGAGACTTTTGTAAGCTTCGATGATTCCATCAAAACATACAGAATTCCGAAATTCCAGAAAACCAATCAAAGCACCACCATCGACCTTCGTCCCATCGTACATAAAGGAGACAGAGTTCAGGATGGTCAGCTGATGACTGAAGGTTATTCTACCGAAAACGGAGAACTAGCCCTTGGTAAGAACCTGAAGGTTGCTTTCATGCCCTGGAAAGGATATAACTTTGAGGATGCCATCGTTTTAAACGAAAGAATGGTCCGCGAAGATATCTTTACCTCTGTGCATGTGGATGAATATACTTTGGAAGTGCGTGAAACGAAACGCGGTATGGAAGAATTGACTTCTGATATACCTAACGTTAGCGAAGAAGCAACCAAAGACCTTGATGAAAATGGTATCGTACGTATCGGTGCACATATTGTACCGGGTGATATCTTAATCGGTAAAATCACTCCAAAGGGAGAATCCGATCCTTCTCCGGAAGAAAAGCTGCTTCGTGCTATCTTCGGCGATAAAGCCGGTGATGTGAAAGATGCATCTTTGAAAGCATCTCCTTCATTGCGTGGTGTAATCATCGACAAGCGTTTGTTCTCAAGATCAGTGAAAAATCGTAAGTCGCGTTTGACCGATAAAGCATTATTGCCTAAAATCGACGAGGAATTCGAAGAAGCAGAAACAAAACTGAAGGCTGTGTTGATTGAAAAATTGCTTGTATTGACCAATGGTAAAACTTCTCAGGGTGTGAAAGACAACCTTGGTACTGAAGTGGTTCCAAAGGGTGCAAAATTCAATGCAAAAAATCTGAATGAAATTAATTATTCTTCCGTTCAGGTCAGCAAATGGACAACAGACAATGCTAAAAACGATATGATTCATGATTTGATTCTAAACTACCTTCATAAGTATAAGGAATTGGATGCAGCCATGAAGCGTAAGAAATTCAATATTACCATCGGGGATGAACTGCCTGCAGGTATCATCCAAATGGCTAAAGTCTACATTGCCAAAAAACGTAAGATTCGTGTTGGTGACAAGATGGCCGGACGTCACGGTAATAAAGGTATTGTATCCCGTATCGTTCGTCAGGAAGATATGCCATTCCTTGAAGATGGAACCACTGTTGATATTTGTTTGAATCCACTTGGTGTTCCTTCACGTATGAACCTTGGACAGATTTTTGAAACTGTACTTGGATGGGCTGGTAAAGAATTAGGATTGAAATTTGCAACCCCTATTTTTGACGGTGCAAGTCTTGATGATTTGAATACTTGGTGCGATAAAGCCAATATTCCTCATTATGGTAAATGTTACCTATATGATGGTGGCACAGGTGAACGTTTTGACCAGACTGCTACTGTCGGTGTGGTTTATATGTTGAAGCTTGGTCACATGGTCGATGACAAGATGCATGCCCGTTCAATCGGACCGTATTCTTTAATCACTCAGCAACCTCTTGGTGGTAAAGCTCAGTTCGGTGGACAGCGTTTTGGAGAAATGGAAGTTTGGGCACTCGAAGCATTCGGTGCTGCACACATTCTTCAGGAAATCCTGACCATTAAATCTGATGATGTTGTTGGACGTAGTAAAGCTTTCGAAGCCATCGTCAAAGGTGATCCGATGCCACAACCTGGTATTCCGGAGTCCTTGAACGTTCTACTTCATGAGTTGAGAGGTTTGGGTCTGAGCATCCATTTGGATTAAGTATAAACGGTTAATTATTTCATATACAATATGGCTTTTAGAAAAGAAACCAAGGCAAAAAGCAGTTTTTCGAAGATTTCGATTGGATTAGCTTCTCCGGAAGAAATTCTCGAAATGTCGAGTGGCGAGGTGTTGAAGCCTGAAACCATAAACTATCGAACTTACAAACCCGAACGCGACGGTTTGTTCTGCGAACGCATCTTCGGTCCTGTAAAGGATTATGAATGTCATTGCGGTAAATACAAACGTATTCGCTACAAAGGGATTGTTTGCGATCGCTGCGGTGTTGAAGTAACGGAAAAGAAGGTACGTCGTGAGCGTATGGGACACATCCAACTGGTTGTACCTGTTGCTCATATCTGGTACTTTCGTTCTCTTCCAAATAAAATCGGTTATTTGTTGGGTCTACCCACTAAAAAACTGGATTCTATCATCTATTACGAACGCTATGTAGTGATTCAACCGGGTGTTAAGGAAGAAGACGGTATCAAGAAAGATGATCTCCTTTCAGAAGAAGAATATTTGGATATATTGGATACCTTACCACGCGAAAATCAAGCGCTGGAAGATACAGATCCCAATAAGTTTATTGCAAAAATGGGGGCTGATGCCATTCATGATTTGCTGGAGAGAATCGACCTGGATGAACTTTCATTTGATTTAAGACACCGCGCCAGCACAGATGGTTCTATGCAACGCAAGACTGAAGCATTGAAACGTCTTCAGGTTGTTGAATCATTCCGTCTGTCAAAAGGAAGAAACAAACCCGAATGGATGATCATCAAGATCGTTCCGGTTATTCCTCCTGAATTACGTCCATTGGTTCCATTGGATGGTGGTCGTTTTGCAACTTCCGACTTGAATGACCTCTATCGTCGTGTTATTATTCGTAACAACCGTCTGAAGAGATTGATCGAGATCAAAGCTCCAGAAGTGATTTTACGTAATGAAAAACGTATGTTGCAGGAAGCTGTTGACTCTTTATTTGACAATTCACGCAAATCAAGTGCTGTTAAAACAGATGCAAACCGTCCTTTAAAGTCTCTTTCTGACTCTTTGAAAGGTAAGCAAGGTCGTTTCCGTCAGAACTTACTTGGTAAACGTGTTGACTATTCTGCTCGTTCCGTAATCGTTGTTGGTCCAGAACTTAAGATGCACGAATGTGGTATTCCTAAAGATATGGCCGCTGAATTATACAAACCATTTGTCATTCGTAAATTGATTGAACGTGGTATCGTGAAAACGGTGAAGTCTGCCAAAAAGATTGTGGATCGTAAAGATCCAGTCGTTTGGGATATTCTTGAATATGTCATGAAGGGTCACCCTGTATTGCTTAACCGTGCTCCAACATTGCACCGCTTAGGTATCCAGGCTTTCCAACCTAAACTGATCGAAGGCAAGGCTATACAATTACACCCACTGGCATGTACGGCTTTCAATGCCGACTTTGACGGTGACCAGATGGCTGTTCATCTTCCACTTGGAAATGAAGCTGTTTTGGAAGCGCAAATGTTAATGCTTGCTTCACACAATATCCTTAACCCTGCCAATGGTGCACCTATTACGGTACCATCACAAGACATGGTTCTTGGTTTGTACTACATTACAAAATTGCGTGATGGTGCTAAAGGTGAAGGATTGATATTTTACTCACCCGAAGAAGCCAACATCGCTTATAATGAAGGCAAAGTAACACTTCACGCCAAGATCAAGGTTCGTACCAAGGATTTGGATGAAAACGGTGATATTGTAGATACAATGATAGACACTTCAGTTGGTCGTATCATGGTGAATGAAGTCGTACCTGAAAAGGTTGGTTTTATAAATGAAGTTTTAACCAAGAAGTCCTTGCGTGATATTATTGGTAAAGTCATTGCAGCCTGCGGAGTTGCCCGTACTGCTCAGTTTCTTGATGATATCAAGGATATGGGTTACTACATGGCATTCAAGGGCGGTTTGTCCTTTAACTTAGGTGACGTATTGATTCCTATTGAGAAAGAAGCTTTGGTAAAAGAAGGTTATGATGAAGTAGATTCTATCATGGCAGAATATTCTATGGGTGCTATTACCAACAACGAACGTTACAATAAAGTAATTGACGTTTGGGGTGGTGTCAATGCCAAGCTTTCAAATATTTTGATGAAACAACTGGCTGAAGACAACCAAGGGTTCAACTCTGTTTACATGATGTTGGATTCTGGTGCTCGTGGTTCGAAAGAACAGATTCGTCAGCTGTCTGGTATGCGTGGTTTGATGGCTAAGCCTCAGAAATCCGGTGCTGAAGGTGGTCAGGTAATCGAGAACCCAATTCTTTCTAACTTTAAGGAAGGTTTGTCCGTACTTGAGTACTTTATCTCTACTCACGGTGCTCGTAAGGGTTTGGCTGATACAGCTTTGAAGACTGCTGATGCAGGGTATTTGACTCGTCGTCTTGTTGATGTTTCACACGATGTGATCATCAATGAAGAAGATTGCGGTACCTTGCGTGGTCTGATTGCTACCGAAATCAAGAAAGTGGCTACTTTATATGAACGTATCCTTGGTCGTGTTTCTGTACATGATGTTTATCAACCGCTCACCAATGAACTTTTAGTTTCATCGGGTGAAGAAATCACAGAAGATATTGCATCCAAGATTGAGGCATCACCTATTGAACGCGTCGAAATACGTTCTGTATTGACTTGCGAATCCAAAAAGGGTGTTTGTGCCAAATGTTATGGTCGTAACCTGGCAACAGGAATGATGGTTCAGAAAGGTGAAGCTGTAGGTGTTATTGCTGCTCAGTCTATCGGTGAACCAGGAACTCAGTTGACATTGCGTACCTTCCACGTCGGTGGTGTGGCTGGTAATGTGAAAGCTGATTCCTCTATCATTGCACAGAATGATGCCATTATTGAAATCGATGAATTACGTACTGTAACAAATACAGATAACGCAGGTAAAGTTACAGAAATCGTTGTTGGCCGTTACGGTGAACTTCGTCTGATTGAACCTGTCACAAAAGTGATCTTACTTACACAGAATATTCCTTATGGTTCGAAACTTTTCTTCGCTCCCGGAGACAAAGTGAAGAAAGGAAATATGATTTGTGAATGGGATCCATATAATGCTACTATCATTTCTGAACAATCTGGTAAGTTGGAATTTGATTCGATTGAAGAAGGTATAACCTTTCAATCTTATACGGATGATACTACCAAGATGAGGGAGAAAATTATTTTTGAAGCAAAAGACCGTACACGTGTACCTTCCATCCACATTTTGGATGAAAGCGGAGAGCGTTTGCGTACGTATAACTTACCTGCCGGTGCTCACTTACTCAAAGAGGGTGGTGAACATATTGCAGCTGGTGAGATTTTGGTTAAGATTCCACGTGCAGTTGCAAAGGCGGGTGATATTACCGGGGGACTTCCTCGTGTTACCGAGCTGTTTGAAGCACGTAATCCATCAAATCCCGCAGTCGTATCAGAAATCGACGGTGAAATTGTTGAGTTTGGTCGCGTTAAACGTGGTAACCGTGAAATTGTTATCCAATCCAAGACTGGTGAGGTTAAGAAATATATGGTGCCATTGTCCAAACAAGTTTTGGTTCAGGTCAATGACTTTGTACGTGCAGGAACGCCTCTTTCTGATGGTGTTATTACTCCTGCTGACATTTTGGCCATCAAGGGACCGACGGCTGTTCAGGAATATATTGTGAATGAAGTTCAGGATGTATACCGCTTACAAGGTGTTAAGATCAATGATAAGCACTACGAAGTTATTGTACGTCAGATGATGCGTAAAGTTGAAATCGTGGATGCTGGTGATACCCGATTCCTTGAACAACAACTCATCGACAAAAATGATTTCATGGAAGAAAATGACCGTATCTGGGGCAAGAAAGTGGTACTTGAGGGAGGTGATTCCATCAACCTGAAAGCAGGTATGATTGTTACCGCTCGTAAGTTGCGCGATGAAAACTCATCTTTGAAACGTAGAGACCTTAAATTGGTTGAAACAAGAGATGCCATTCCTGCAACTTCCAACCAAATTCTTCAGGGTATTACCCGTGCTGCATTACAGATCAACAGCTTTATGTCGGCTGCTTCCTTCCAGGAAACAACCAAGGTATTGAACGAGGCTGCAATTCAAGGTAAGGTAGACCGTTTGGAAGGTTTGAAGGAAAATGTGATCTGTGGTCACTTGATTCCTGCCGGTACCGGTCAACGTGAATTTGATAAATTAATTGTCGGTTCTAAAGAAGACTTCGATCGTCTGAATGCATCTAAGAAGACGGTGTTGGATTATGAAGAAGCCGTAGAGGAAGAAAGATAATCTAGACCTGTTAAACATAGAAAAGGGACTGTCTCAAAAGGACGGTCCCTTTTTGGTGTTAATCTAAAGGAGTTATGCCAAATTTATTGGTAATGATTCAACCCTCAGCGATATTTATGCTTGTTTTAATAGTATCCGGAAAGTGGTGCCTTTGCCCATTTCTGAGGCTTTGACAAAGATTCTGCCGTTGTGATTTTCCTCAATGATTCGTTTGACAAGAGATAAACCAAGACCCCAGCCACGTTTTTTGGTCGTATAACCGGGTTTAAAGACGTTTTTGAAGTTCGATTTGGCAATACCTTTACCAGTGTCAGATACATCAATGATCAAATGCTTACCATCAGGAAAAACATTGATATCTATCTTACCGGTGGCATCCATGGCATCAATGGCATTTTTGCAAAGATTTTCGATGACCCATTCAAAAAGAGGTATATTGAGAAAAACGCGAATATTTTGATCTGGAACATGCGTCGTAATGGCTATTTTGCGGGAACTGCGATTACGCATATATTGTACTGCATTGTCTAGTGCTGGTTTGATATCTTGAGGTGTAGGTTCCGGTTTTGATCCGATTTTAGAAAACCTTTCTGCAATGGTGTGCAACCTTTGGGTATCTTTTGAAATTTCTGCCAAAAGATTTTCATCCACATTTTTCAGTTTCAATAAATCAACCCAAGCCATTAAAGAAGAAATAGGTGTGCCAAGCTGGTGTGCCGTTTCCTTGGAAAGACCTACCCAGACACGATCCTGTTCAGCACGTTTGGAGGTGTTCAATGCGTAGACAGTGACTACAAGAAAGATAAACATGACCAACAACTGTATGATAGGGAAATAGGTCAGTTTTCGCAACAACTTAGAGTCATCATAATAGACGTAATTCGAGACTTCATTATCCATCTTGATTATAATGACTTTCTTTTTGTGTATGATTTTCTGAGCCACACGATTCAGTTCTGCTTTATCGTTAGCATCTGATAAATCAAGGTTTTTATTGTTGATTATAACACCATTTTGGTCGGTTAGAACTGCTGGAATATTGGTATTCCCTTCTATCACCTTTAAAAGTAGAGTAATATCCATTTCTACCCCTTCAGTAGGTTCAGTAGCCATCAGCCGAATGGCCTCTGCCCATATTTCAATCTTCTTTTTCTCTTCATTAGCCAAGTCTCTGGCCAGACGATTGGAAAAAAAAGTGGAAGCAATGGTTATGATAGCAGCCCCTGTGAAAAAAGCGATGCGCATAAAAAAGGAGTAGTCGTGTTTTTTGGCCATGGCTTAAATATCTAATTCGGCCGAAACCGGACAATGGTCAGAATGTACAGCGTCGGAATGGATGTTGGCAGCTTTAAGATGATCTTTAAGATTGTTGGTGATCAAATGGTAGTCAATACGCCAGCCCATGTTTCTAGCCCTCGCAAAGGTACGGTAATTCCACCAACTGTACTTCTCCGGACTTTGGTCAAAGACTCGAAATGTGTCGATGAACCCGCTCAAAATCATTTGGTCGAACCAGGCACGTTCTTCCGGTAAAAAACCGGATACATTCTGATGACGTTCCGGATGATTGATATCTATGGCTTTGTGACAAATGTTAAAATCTCCGCATACAAGAAGATTAGGCCGTTCATTTTGAAGTTCTAGAAGAAAGATGAAAAAATCGGCTAAAAATTCCATTTTAAAGGCTTGTCTTTCGCCTCCTGTGGTTCCGGAAGGTATGTACACGCAAATAAGGGTGAAATCTCCAAAATCAGCACGCAAAACACGTCCTTCGCTGTCATACTTGTGATTGTTCATGCCGACGACCACTCTGTCCGGCTCTTTTTTCGAAAGAATAGCCACACCACTATAACCTTTTTTCTGTGCAGAATGATAATAACAATGTGGATAACCGGCATCCATGAACGTAAAAGTATCGATCTGGTCCGGTTGCGCTTTCGTTTCCTGAAAGCAGACAATATCCGCATCTTCTTGTTTTAAATAATCTGCTAACCCTTTACTGATTGCAGAACGAACGCCGTTTAGATTGTAAGAGAGTAGTTTCATGGTGATGGATATTAAAGTGCGTTTTCGGTTGACTTTTGAAAGAATTTTGAGGCAAAAACAAATTCATTCAACTTTTCATTTTTGGCATGGAACAAATCATCCTTGCTGCCTTCCCATTCTTTTTCTCCTTGATGGATGAATATGATGTTTTCTCCCATCGTTACAACAGAATTCATATCATGTGTGTTGATGACAGTTGTCATTTCATATTCCTGTGTAATGTCCATGATCAATTCATCAATCTTTATGGATGTTAGTGGATCTAAACCTGAATTTGGCTCATCACAAAACAGATATTTTGGATTAAGAGTAATGGCCCTTGCAATTGCAGCCCTCTTTTGCATACCTCCACTTATTTCCGCAGGGAATAGGGAGTAAGCTTCTTTTAAACCAACACGGTCAAGGCAATATTTGGCACGTTTAACCTGGTCGCTGTCACTCAATTCAGAAAACATTCGTAAAGGAAATAATACATTATCTTGTATAGTCATCGAGTCAAACAGGGCCGAACCCTGAAATAACATACCCAGTTCACTGCGTAGGAAAGTTCGTTCTTTTTTACCCATAGCAGCCAAGTGCCTGTTGTCGTAAACAATATCACCTGAATCAGGTTCCAGAAGGCCAATGACGCATTTGAGCAAAACGGTCTTTCCTGATCCGCTTTGTCCAATGATCAGGTTGGTTTTACCAGTCTCGAAAACGGTGCTGATTCCTTTAAGGACTTCCTTTCCGTCAAAAGATTTATGTATGTCTTCGAGTTGAATCATGATAACAATAATTTAGTAAGAATAACATTGAACAACAGAATAAGAATGCTGCTGTTTACAACGGCATTGGTACTGGCTTTACCCACATCAAGGGCACCTCCGTAAGCATAATACCCATAGTATGAGGACACCGATGTGATAATTAAAGCAAAAATGATTGATTTGATAATGGAGTAATAGATGTACCAGGGTACAAACCAGTATTGGATACCATATATGTAGGTGGAAGGGGTTATCAGGTCTGTAAAAACACTGACAAAGTATCCACCGAGCAATCCGCAGAACATACTATAAACAATCAAAAAGGGAATAAAGAGTACAAAACCAGTAATCTTTGGAAGAATGATAAAGTTGGCAGAATTGACACCCATGATATCCATGGCATCAATTTGTTCAGAAATGCGCATAGTACCAATTTCGGATGCTATGTTTGACCCAACTTTTCCGGCCAGAATCAGGCATAGTATACTGGAACAAAACTCCAACAACAAGGTATCACGGGTCACCAAGCCTACTGTATAGTTTGGTAGTAGCGGGTTCTCAATATTCATTTGGGTTTGCATGGTCATAACAGCCCCCATGAATAAAGAAATAATCAACGTGATAGCCAGGGAATCTGCACCCAGCTTTTCAATTTCTTTCCATGTTTGCTTAAAAAAAAGTCTCCACCTTTGCGGAACTGAAAAAGTTTGATACATCAGCAAGCTGTATCGTCCGACGTGTTGCAATATATTCATTGAAACTATTTTTGTGTTTGTTTTTCGTGATCCTGAAGTGACAATAAACAGCTTATGTTTCTGCTGTAGCTTCTTGAAACGTTTGTGTTCGTTTTGCAAATATACTTTAATCCTTTTAACACGCGCGTTTTTTCCAAGTACTTTTAGTACTTTTGTGGCTCAAATCGAATATATACTAACACTATATGCCGGAACAGGAACTGGTGCTTCGCACCGAAAATTTGGTTAAACGTTATCGTAACCGTACGGTTGTTGATCATGTATCTATAGAATTGCACCAAGGTGAGATTGTTGGACTGTTGGGTCCGAATGGTGCTGGCAAGACCACGACCTTTTACATGACCACTGGCTTAGTCATCCCCAATGAGGGCAGAATATTCCTGGGTGATACAGATATTACAGATTATCCTGTTTTTAAGCGAGCTCAGAGTGGTATAGGTTATCTGGCGCAGGAAGCTTCTGTCTTTCGTAAAATGACAGTGGAGGATAATATTCGTTCCGTATTGGAAATGACCAAAATGACTCCGGCCGCTCAAAAGGAGAAACTGGAGAGCCTGATTGAAGAATTCCACCTTGGGAAAGTTCGTAAAAATATTGGCGACCGTCTTTCCGGAGGTGAACGCCGACGAACAGAAATTGCCCGTTGTCTGGCTATAAGCCCTAAGTTTATCATGCTTGATGAACCCTTTGCCGGTGTCGATCCTATTGCAGTTGATGATATTCAAAAAATCGTAGCCAATTTGGTGACAAAAAACATTGGAATACTCATCACGGATCATAATGTGCAAGAGACTTTGTCAATTACAGACAGGGCTTATATGCTTTTTGAAGGTAAAATCCAGTTCCAGGGTACACCGGAAGAGCTTGCCGCCAACGAGATAGTCCGTCGCAAGTATCTGGGCGTCAATTTTGAATTGAAAAGAACAACGCACCGTCAATAGTCATTAACGATGCGTTTTTGTATTTTTTGTTGAGACAACATTTTTAAATGTAATCGTCCCCTTTTTTCAATTGAGTGTCAATCACGAATTGACGAATTTCCTGCTCATCCTCTTTTTTACAAATCATCAGAACATTGCCTGACTCTGCAACGATGTAACCGTCCATTTTATGGAGAACGGCCAGTTTGCCTTCAGGTAAGGAAATCAAGTTGTCGTGACTATCATAGAGAATGGCGTCGCATTTAAGTACGGCATTCTGATTTTCATCTTTTGGGGAAAGCTCGTGCAGGGAGCCCCAGGTACCCAAGTCGGACCAACCAAAATCAGCTTGTAACACATAAATATTGGATGCCTTTTCCAAAACGCCGTAGTCAATGGATATGTTTGGGCAAGCCGGAAAGATGTGGTCTATGAATTCTTCCTCTTTTGAGGTATTGAAAAATGCCTGTCCACTGTTGAAACGGCTGGCAATATCTGGTAAAAGCTCATCAAAAGCAGTAAGGATAGTTTGCACATTCCATAAGAAAATGCCAGAATTCCACATAAATTCTCCACTTTCCAAAAAGACCTTGGCTAATTCCTTGTTGGGTTTTTCTGTAAAAGTTTTAATTTTTGATATATTGTCCAGTTTCTCTGCGTCAATCTGAATATAGCCATAACCCGTTTCAGGACGGTTGGGCTTCATACCAAGCGTGAGTAGGGTTTTGTGTTTTTCTACAAATTTCAGACCAACCTCGATGCGTTCCAGGAAATCTTTTTCATTCAGGATCAAATGGTCAGAAGGAGCAACAACCATATTGGCCTTTGGATTGACTGCTCTGATACGGTTTGCGGCAAAAGCAATACATGGAGCTGTATTGCGTCGCTGTGGTTCCAGCAATATTTGATTTTCCTTAAGTCCAGGGAGTTGCTCCATGGTCAACTCCTTGTACTTTTTATTGGTGACGATATATATATTCTCTATCGGAATAATCTGACTGAAACGGTCAAATGTCTGCTGTAAAAGAGATCGACCTGTACCAAAGAAGTCCAGGAACTGTTTGGGATATGTTGAACGACTGGCTGGCCAGAAACGACTTCCGATTCCGCCACTCATAATTACACAATAGTTGTTATTCATATGTTTTTATTGATTGAACGATTATTCCAAAGATAAGGAATAGACAGATATGTAGCAATCAAAAGATCACTTTTTCTTCTTATCGGCAGCTAAAGCTTTTTTACTATCTGCTTTCTGAGTTTCTTCTTCTTCACGAAGTGCCTTTTGGCTTGGTTCCCAGAGTGAAGATCCAATGTCACTCAACTCTTTTTCCAGTCGTGCTTGCTCTATTTTTACCTCTTCAGGAGTTTTACAATATTCCTTAACATTCTGATTTTTCAGGTTGGACACTTTATAGATGTCACCCTGATATCTGCGTTGATTGAAAAAATCATATACGCTCAAACTAGTAGCGCTATTCAGGGAATCTGCAGAAATTGACATTTGAGAAAGATAAGGCCTGATGGACTCAAAAGTGACCCAAAACAAGGGGGAGGTGCGTACCTCACCCGTTTCATCCTCACGTGACAGAATGGGGCATAGAGCCAAAGTCTTCACTTTCATGGATGAATTCCGTTGATCCAGAAAATAGATTTCTTTTACGTAAAACGTGATAACTTCTGCGCTGGGGATATCCATACCATCTATATCAAAAATGCTGTTTTTTGTATTCTTCGGGTCTTTCTTTTCCTTGAAAGGAATGTCAAAACGCTTTAACATATCCTTGAATTTGATCACATATTTATCGGTAAAGACTTCTCTACCGTCCAGATATTCATAGGCTGTGATTTGATTGTAGGCTACCAACTCAAAAAGTGTGGTAAACAAGTTCTTTTGATCTCCGTTGGGTTCAGAAGGATAATATAGTCCGCCATTCTGACTCTTATGAAGATCTATAATGCGATATACATCCCGCTTCCAAACGATGTCTTCCCCTCTGACCGCTTGGGCTTCGGGTACTTTATTTTGTTTCAGTGAAACGTCAGAGTAAGATCCCGGGACTTCCGTTGGAGATGTCGGTTTGTTCTGAGCATTCAACGATCCTGTCATACCAAAAATAACTAGGGTACCAATGATTAGTATGCCATTTATTCTTTTCCTGTACATCTTTATTGTCGTTTTAATTTAGTTAATAATAATTTCCATTGCACCAATGTTCTGGTCTACTCCATCTGGTCCTACAGCTCTGATAGTAGATACCCAAATGCGTTTGCCACGTGCCAGACCTCTGATTTGTGCTTTTTGACGATCCGAAAATTTAGAACCCTGAGAGTTTTCTGGTATGGTATTACCCATGGAGTCTTCAATGAATGTCTTAAAAGACACAACAGTGAAATTAACTTCTAACAGATCATCGTCTAATGCTGCAATAATGCCTGGTGCTGCAAGGATTTTAGCTCTTGCCATACCTGTACCACCTTTGTATCGCCTCGTGATTCCATTTGCATCCTGATATTCAATGAATGCTCTTGGCTCTGGAAGAGGTCGTACTCTGAAAATGGATTTGGCCACTTGTTGAAGTCGACCATCCATCATGGCGTTTACAGTGATGACGCATTCTTTTCCAATGGCTGTAGGTCTGGCTATCCAATCGTAACCTGAGCGAACCAAAGAACCATTATTGCTAGTTGCACTGATTTGTTGACTAGGAACACCTGGAACAGAAATACTGACTTTATTGTTGATACCTGCATAAAAGACGTTCATTAAAGTGTTGGAAACTGTAGCCATAGGCTCAACTACGGTGTATTTCTGTGAAAAATTGTAACGCTGCAAGGTACCGTCTCCACGACGCATCTCAATATATCCTTGTACAGGGAAGACACCTGATTTGTTGGCAAATGCTTCATAAAATCCATTCTTGCGTGGATCAAGCATTCTCCCGTTGACAAAGATGTCCGGTCGTTGCGTTGAATCTTCGGCAGAGAGAATAATGTTGGCACGATATGCACCGCCGCGAACGACATTCTCAGAATTTGGAATGACGTAGGCTTTTATCTGATTGACACGAAAATCTCCAACATCAATGTTGTTTGTCAGGATATGCAGGGCATCACCTTCGGCTGAGCGGATGTCGTTCTGCATTTTGGTAAAAATGGCAACAACAGCACCAACAGGCATGTTTTCAAACATCGACGATTCCCAGTTGTGTCCATTTTTTCTGGCTCGTTTGGAGGGATTTGTATTGAAATTGTCCATGATGGTCTTTTTTTTCAGGCTATCATTGACCAATGCCACAATGTGATCCCGGTAGTTTTCGATGGCTTTTTTCAGCTCTTTACCTTTTTTACCGGTAGGTGGTAACATGACCCTGGCGGCAGCATCGAGATTATCACTTTTTTGAATGTTGTGAACGTCGGCTTTTTCTCCGTCACTTTCCAGGACGACTGCTAATTTCAGTGAATCGATGTAGTTATATAGCTTATTAGATCTTTTTCTCAGGTCCTGAGCCAGATCATACCATTCTTTCGTTTTTTCAGGATTGGCTTTATAGTGCTCTTCAAAATCTTTATAAAGTACGGAATTCTTCGCACTCGCATTCAAAGTACTGGTAGTCAAGCTGTCATCAACCAATTCGAAACCACCCAGGACATCTGATGAAACGTTCAATGCCAACATGCACAACAATAGGATGTACATCAGGCCGATCATTCGTTGCCTCGTGGTCTCGGGGGCGTTGCTTGCAGGCATATTTATTTCTTTTTAATATAATGAATCAATAGACTTAGAGATCAGAGTTATTTGGTCGTTTCCGGTGCTTTTCCAGCATTGAAACCACCAAACACAGTATTTGGAGCCATGGCTTCCAGCATACGGGTGTAAATGGTATTAAGCTTGGAAAGGTTATCTGCCAGATTTTCCGTTTCCTTGTTAAAGCGATCACTGTCATCCATGGAACCTTCGTACATATCTTTGATGTGAACCAAGCCTTTATTTACACGGTCAATGGTGTCGATTTGTGAGCTGATACTCTTCAGTTGTATTTCGTAAATGGTGTTCAATCCAACCAGGTTGCGGTTCAGGTTACCCATTTGTTCCACATATCCCTTTGAATTATGAGAAATATCTTCTGAATTTTCAGTTACGTTTTTATAAGATGCCAGAAGTACATTGGAAACTTCAGCCAATGAGCCGGTGGCATCACTGAATCGGTTCAGGTTATCTGACATATTGGAAAGTTGGCTGAGGTATTTTTCAGTTATGATGGAAACATCAGCCAGATTGTTGAGCTGATTAACAGCTTCGCCCATGCGTTTAATGCTATCAGCCAGTGTTTGAGTTTCCTCAGCTGTTAATGGAACCTGTGGTGCGATGCCGTAGTTCATTCTTGCCTGATCGGGTGTAATATTTCCCACAGGGTTGATATGCCCCCCATAGGCTGGTCCTTGTGGTCCAGGTTGCCCGGAAGTATAATAATTACCTCCACCGGCTTGCGGGCCTTGTCCAGCATCCGGTGCACCATTCATATTGCCAATGACTACATTGCCACCTCCCTGAGAAAAATCAGGTCTGTCATTTTCGTCTTCTGTTTCCAGAACAGGAAAAACATTTTCCCAATGATAATTTCTGAAAGGTGGTTCAAAGGAAGACAGGGCAAATATGAATACTTCTGTTCCCAAACCAACTGCCAACATAACACCTGAACCATCTAAGTGAAGCAATTTGAACATGGTACCTAAAATAGCCAATGAAGCACCAAACCCATAGAAGAAATTGAATATGGTTTTTCCCCTGTAACTTCCTAGGAAATTTGAAAGTTTGATCCGGATTTTTTTATGTAAAGTCATAATCGTAATTTTTTACTTTAATACTATTATTTTGAAGATTTACCTTCACCAATTAAACTTCTAACACAGCGGAATCCAATAAAGGAACGATCCTCATTCTGATATTCGTAACTGCGTGTGCTGACTTGTATGAACCGGGCTGCATCTTTCCATGAACCTCCCCGCACCACTTTGCGTTTGTTGATGTAGACGTCGGTCTTGGATGCGTTGTCCTGAATGCTCGGGTTCAAATCGTTGACATCTTCGTAAGCGGAAGCGCTCCATGTTGAGGATGTCCATTCTGAAACATTGCCCGCCATATCAAACAAGCCATATTCATTGGCAGGATAAGAGGCTACTTTTGAGGTGATGATATGACCATCATTCGTGTAACCTCCTTTTGAAGGCTTAAAATTGGCGTAATAACATCCGCGTTCCGCATCCGTCTTATCACTTTTCCAGGGATATTTCCCGACTTTTTGTTTTCCACGTGCTGCATATTCCCATTCTGCTTCGGTTGGCAACCTATATTCAAGGGCTTTTTGTCCACGAGCGCTTATTGCTTGATTCAGGTAAGTTGTTCTCCAGTGACAGAAAGCGACTGCCTGTTCCCAGGAAACGCCAACGACAGGATGTGAGTTATAAGCCGGATGTGAGAAATAATTGTGCAAATACGGGTCGTTGTAGCTGTTGGTGAAATCATTCACCCAGCAGGTCGTATCTGGATATATGGCTATAATGCGTGTATTCAGGAAGTCAAATCGAGAGGATAGAGGTCTGGTGATGGAAGTATTGACCACTTCTCCGTTTTCAGCGATATAGGCTGTATCCTTTGTAATCATGACGCTTGGCAGTTGTGACGGATTGATGTCTGTGTTCCGTGTACGCTTCATGGCATTGAGTTGGTTGGAACGTTTGGCGGCAGCCGCATAATCAAACCATTCGTAACGGTATAGGATTAGATCAGTGTTGGTTCTGTAGCCACCCAAAACTTCATCCTTGATTTTCAAGTAGTTTAAAGCGGTTACTTCTTCGTCAGTAGCTTGTCTTACATCGGGAATGGGTACTCTCCAATCTAAATGAGGTGTAACTGGTTCGCCTTTAACTTCTGTTATTTTATAATCTTCATTGCCACCAAAAGCTGGGTCTGCTAATTTTTCACGGGTGATTGAATCGCAAACCCATTTGACAAACTGTTTATACTGACCGTTGGTTATTTCAGTCTCATCCATCCAGAATGGACCAACAGAAACGTTTTTGGAAGGGGTATTCAATCCAAAGATACTGTCTTTTTCGGCCTGTCCCAATTCAAAAGTGCCTTCCTGGATCAAGGTCATCCCATAGGGATTAGGTTCACTCCAGGGAGTGCTTTTAACTCCGATCAATTCACCATTGTCGTACGACCCGCACGAGGTTAGCAGAATAATAGCCAAACCTGTAATGATTTTGTTTCTCATATTTTTATAATATACGTACACTTTTTTGTTTCTTACTTACACTTGCTGTTCCAATCTTTTTGACGTATCCGAGAAAAATCTCATGACTGCCACTTGAATATTTTGCGACAGCTGAAGTGGATATACCATAGGAATAGCCTATGCTCAAACCTTGTGGTAACTTGATGCCAACCATCACATTAACTGCATCCTGGTATCTCCAACTCATTCCGCCCCAGTATTTATCTTTGTATAGAACCTTTCCCGAAAGGTCAATTTGCCATGCCGTCAAATCTGTTTTAAGTAAGAACGACGGTTGCACCGAGTATAACGGGTTTGTTAAAGCAATATTGTATCCGTTTGTTAAATAATAGGTTCTGGAGGCTATTGTTTTATAACTCTCACTGTCTGTCGCATCTGATCCGGACTTCAGTTTGATGGTTGATTCCAGTAGGTGCGAAACAGACAGCCCACCGTAATAAGTACCGTGATCATACCAGACGCCAAGGCTGAAGTCAGGAATCGTTCCATTCAGGGTCCCTTTTGGAATTGACAAATCAGTGCTCGTGTGATAGTCGCTGGTTGGTATATATATTTTATCCGCATCGAAATTTTCCTGCAAAATGCCGCCTTGTAAACCCAGGCTCAATTCACCTTCACCCAATGCTTTTTTGTAAGAGTACTGAAGTTGAATCAATTGTGTGCTGAAAAGCCCTATTGATTCTTTCAGTACAAGAATGCCTAATCCGTGTTTCTGATTATTGAGGGTAAATGGCATGGATGCATTCAGGAACATCGAGTTCGGTGCATTATCAATGCCTACCCATTGCTGGCGGTTTAACAGGGAAATGTTGAGATCACTGCCTTGCCCGGCCACCGCTGGATTGAATGTGTTCGGCGCCAGCATGTACTGAGTAACCTGAGCATCATATTGTGCAGAAACCCTGCTGCTTAGTAAAAGCAACAGGATCAGTAAAAAGCATGGTATAGTACAATTTATTCTGAATCTCATATTAAAACGTGCTGTGCAATAGGGCCCTTCATTTCCTCTTGGGGCAAGATACACAAGATATAAACAGATAAAAATAGAAAAAATTGTTTAAAATTTAAGGAAAAGCGATGATTTGAACAAAAAACAAGGCGATTCAAGATTGAACCGCCTTGTTTGATACCCTGAAAACAGGGATAAAAAGCTTAATACTCTTCCTCATTAAAGAAGAAATCTTCTTTACTTGGATAATCTGGCCAAATATCTTCAATGCTTTCGTAAATTTCTCCTTCATCTTCCATTTCCTGAAGATTTTCAATCACCTCTAAAGGTGAACCTGAGCGCATGGCGTAGTCGATTAATTCATCTTTTGTGGCAGGCCATGGTGCATCTTCTAATCTTGATGCGAGTTCTAATGTCCAATACATATCGGTTTATTATTTACAGGGTTTTCTAAGTGCTAAAAATCAACTTGTTATATTATTCTATAGTTGTATGAGTGCCCTTTTTAATTTGACGCAAAAGTAAACTATTCTATTGATAAAACAAGTGTTGATTAATTTTTATTTTGTACTATCCCAAAAATATTCCTGACCGTCCATCAGACAGCATTTTCGGCTTAACACAAAAAAGTAATCGGAAAGCCTGTTAAGATAGCGTTGTATGGCATTATCAACAGCGTAGACCTTTGAAACTTTTACGACATTTCGTTCAGATCTTCTGCAAACGGTCCTGCAAACATGACACATCGCAGCAGTTTTGTTGCCACCGGGAATGATAAATTGATGAATTTCGGGTAAAAGTGCTGTTATATCATCAATTTCAGATTCGATGGTTTGCAACATTTTTTCTGAAACCGGTTCATGGATCTTTATATCGCTGGAAGATTGATCTGTAGCCAGATAGGAGCCGATCTTAAACATGTAATGCTGAACGTCTTGTATAAAAATACGGTCGTGTGGTTTTAGATTACCTGTCAACAGAACACTGATGAATGCACCCAATTCATCGATACTCCCATAAGCTTCCAACCGGATATCGTCTTTTGAAACCCTTGTCCCACCAATTAATCCGGATGAGCCATTGTCTCCAGTTTTAGTATATATTTTCATAAAGTTTTAAATTTCGTTCGAAGCACATAATTTTTTTTGCTAAGTTCGGGATTAAATAATAAGATTCCGAGGTCATACGTATCTATTGATATTTGAACTTCTGCGTGGTTTTTGATCTTTTTCCAGACAGCGTCCATTTTTTGGTTCTTATGTATGTCCATTAAGACAAATATAGAACCAATATTGTTTAGAGGTAGACATTTTTTAAAAAGCTCCAGAGTTTCCTGCGGGTCTGAAATATAATTGAATAGAACAAAATCCAGACTGTCAAGCTCTGACAGCGTTGTTTTGAAATCATCTTCCGGTTTTATAAAACGCAGGTCAATTTTATCTAACTCCTGTTCCTGAAAACTTTTTTGTGCCAAAGCTGCCAATTCAGCTGATTTTGTAATACTCAGGCATCTGGCATTTGGTTTTGCCATGGCCATGTATAGTGTTTCTATGCCAATATAAGTTCCTAGCTCAAGTAACGTCTTGAAGGGTGCATCCTGTATAATGCGAAAAATGATTTGACTGTTATAAGCATCCTTGTTCCGAAGACGCTTACTGTGATTTTTTAGAATGGAGAAGTTTTCGCTGTATATTTTTTTCCTCAGTGCTTCTATCTGTTTGAAGCAATAATAGGGATTTTTTTCCTGAAGCACAGAAGTAATAAAACGATATAAATAGGGAGAATGAATTCCATGACCCTTGTAGTTCCGAGTCTTGAATCTGTAAAAGATTCGTTTTTTCATTCTGTAAAAAGGGTGAACCATATTTTTTTAGGCTTATAACCAAAAAGGAGGTATTTTTCTACTTAATTGATTTATTGCTGGCTCAAAGATACAAAATGTAGGATTTTAGCGAACAATTTTTGGTAGTTTTACGTAGTTAATTTTTCTGTTTTTTTAAACTGTTTTTGATGTTCTGATTATTAAATAAATGACTATGGAAAAACTGAAAGTAGATCTTAAATACCCAAAAATGCCCAAGGTAAAATTGCTGGATGAATTCAAGGCTTTTGCCTTGAGGGGAAATGTCGTGGATATGGCAGTAGGTATCATTATTGGAGCCGCATTTGGCAAAATTGTAACTTCCATTGTCAATGATATCATCATGCCACCAATTGGTATGCTCTTAGGAGGGGTAAACTTTTCAGACCTAAAGGTTGTAATGAGTGAAGCTATAGGGGGTAAACCGGCAGTTTCCCTCAATTATGGAAATTTCATTCAAGTAGTCCTTGATTTCCTGATTGTCGCCTTTGCCATTTTTATGGTCGTTAAAGGTATTACAAGGCTTAGAAGGAAAGAGGCGGTTGCACCTGCACCAATTGTTGCACCTGAATTTCCTGCTCCAGGTAAAGAAGAACTTCTATTGACTGAGATCCGGGATTTATTGAAGAAAAACACCGAAAAATAAAAAGTTAGTTTATCTATTATCTGGCATTCAATAAAAGTTGGGGTCTATTTGTTGTTAAACAACGCTGACCCTGACTTTTTTTGTCTTCAGTTTGCAGTTGTTGATTGACTGGATTAATTCCTCCACTTTAGTGCTGTGAACGGCAACATAAGAGCAATCCTGTTTGACTTCGATAAGACCCAGGTATTCTTTGGCCAAAATTCCTTGCTTCAGGAATAATCCCGCAATATCGCCTTTAGAAATCTTATCTCTTCTTCCTCCGGTTATATAGAGTGTTTCCCAGGATGGCGCCTTGGATGCCGGAGCATTTTTGAGTTTCTCGACTGCAACATTTTTTATGAAATCAGGTAAATCTTCCTTTTCCCATTTGAGAATATAGGCGGTACCGTCGGTGTTCATTCTGGCTGTTCGCCCGTTTCTGTGTGTGAATTCCTGACTTCTTGGTGGCAGCTGGAAGTGGATGATAAATTTCAGCTCAGGGATATCGAGTCCTCTGGCTGCCAGGTCGGTCGCTACGATGAGTTGGTAGGTTCCGTTACGGAATTTGATGAGCGTTCTTTCTCTGTCAATCTGCTCCATACCTCCAAAGAAACAACCATGCTGAATCTTGTTTGCCGACAGATATTCACTGACTTCCTGAATGGTTTCCTTGAAATTGCAGAAAATAATTCCGGGTTGATTGCCAATGTGCCCCAATGTCTGAATCAATGTCCTTAATTTGTCTTTAGATGGAGAAACGACGGTCCTGATTTTTAGCTGGGTAATCTTTTCATGAGAATAATCGATATAAACCGGATTTTTAAATCCCACAAAGGCCGGTATTTCAACTGCTTTTGTAGCAGAAGTCAATATTTTTTTCTCCACATGAGTTAAGACTGCCAGAATGTCGCTCATTTCAGACTCAAACCCAATTTCGAGTGATTTGTCAAATTCATCAAGAACCAGTGTCCGGATAAACTCCGTTGAAAACCTTTCTCTTCTTAAAAGATCTGCGACCCTGCCTGGTGTGCCAATCAAGATGGTTGGATTGTGTTTGAGGTCCATTTTGTCCTGATATCCTGCACGGCCACCGTAAACAGCATTGGTCTTATAACCGGTTCCCATTTCACGGATTACTTGTTCTATCTGAAGGGCCAACTCTCTGGATGGCACAAGTATCAATACCTGAATTTCAGGGCTTTCAACATCTAAATTTTCAAAAATAGGCAGTAGATATGCCAATGTCTTACCTGTACCTGTTGGTGAAAGTAGAACAATGTCTGAGTTGGAAAGAATGGCCGCCTGGGCTTCTTCTTGCATCGGGTTGAGTTTATCAATCTTCAGCTTGGCCAGGATTTCCTCCTGATTTTTAGGGCTATTTGTCATAGGTGCAAAGATACATAGCATTGGACGAATTACAATACGATGCTATCGACTGTTTCTTTTGCTGTTGGGTTTTGTTGGTTTTCTGGATCCTGCTCCGCCTACCTTGGATTTACTGGATTTGGTCTTACCAGAACTTTGCGAAGACCGATGGATAGAGCGATAATCTTTGTTAGCGGGAGCCTTTTGTTTCACAACAGGACGATCTTTAGCCACTTTTTCATCTTCTGAACTGGATTTTTCGACCATCAGATAGATTTGTTCCAGTTCCGTTTCTGTCAAATCTCTCCATTCGCCCAAGGGGATACCTTTTAAAGAGATGTTCATAATGCGAACCCTTTCCAGTTTAATTACATCGTGTCCGAAATGTTCGCACATTCTGCGGATTTGTCTGTTAAGTCCTTGTATCAGGACTATCCGGAAACGATTGGTGTCTTCACGTACGACCTTGCATTTCTTCGTATTCACGCCCAGGATGGGAACTCCACTTGACATACCGATCAGGTCAGCATCCGAGATGGGATTTCTCAAAGTGACGATGTATTCTTTTTCATGTTTATTGCCAGCACGCAAAATTTTGTTGACCATATCTCCGTTGTTTGTCAGGAAAATGAGGCCTTGTGAGTCTTTATCGAGACGTCCAATCGGAAAAACCCGCTTATGATGATGAACGAAATCTATGATGTTACCGGGGATTTCTTGTTCGGTGGTGGAAGTGATGCCAACTGGTTTATTAAGTGCGATAAAAACGATTTCTTCCTCTTGTATTGGCTCTATCTCTTGCCCGCTTACCCGAACCCTGTCTCTGATCTTAACCATGTCGCCAACGACAGCTTTGCGGCCATTGATAAAGACATGACCTTCTGCAATGTATTTATCGGCTTCTCGTCTGGAGCAAAGTCCACTTTCGCTGATGAACTTGTTGAGGCGCACTGGGGGAACGTATTTATGCATTTTGAATTATTTAATTGATTTTTGTATTGTTAGCGGATCGTCAAAAGTCCGTTTTCCCTGAGGGATAGTATTGGTTTTGAATACCAGAATAGCTCAAAATCGTCAAACTGCTTCTCGTAATCTTCTTTTAATTGAGAAAAAGTGAGTACATAGGTATCAGATAAAGTCAGTTTGTCCAAAAGATCAAGTATCCAACCTCCTTTTTGAGGGTCCATAGTTATTTGCATGCTTTCCGTTTTTCCGTGGAAAGTCATTTGCAGTATTTCTTTCGTCTGTCCTTTATTGACTTTTGTTGTTTTTTTCAGGATGGGCATTTGACCCATCCAAATAATTTTGTCGGTTGGTTTGGTCAAATCGGATTCCCGATCATTCAGACATTTTTGAATAAAACCCTTGGGAATACTTGTCTTTGGGATCCCAAACTCAAACCATTCCTGTAAATTCAGATCAAAACCAATGCCATTCATAAAATTAAGCAACGATTTTTTTAAACCATAACTGAACTTTTCATGATGAATGTTTGTTTTATCTTTGAATTCTATGTCATTATTTGCGAATGATATATCTTTATGTATTGGTGTAATGCCGTAGCCGCCTGGATTAAGGAAAATAAGGCTATGAGCTGTTAGCGAAAACTGATGCCAGAAACCAGATTGAATGATGCCCATTTCAAACATTTGCCGGACCATCTCCAGGCTATCCACAGTCTCCTGCACTGTTTGAGTTGGATAACCATACATCAGATAGGCATGTACCATAATGCCGGCTTCCGTGAGATTGTCTGTGACTCTGGCTACCTGTTCTACTGTAACCCCCTTTTTAATCAGGGCTAGAAGTCGGTCCGAGGCCACCTCCAGACCTCCTGAAACTGCAATACATCCAGATGCTTTCAGTAATAAACAAAGGTCTCTGGTGAAGCTTTTTTCGAAACGAATATTAGTCCACCACGAAACATTCAACCCCCTTCGTATAATTTCAAGAGCGACTTCTGCCATTAATGCAGGTGGTGCAGCCTCATCCACGAAATGAAATCCCTTTTCTCCTGTTTGTGCCATGATCTGCTCCATCCTGTCTACCAGTACTTTTGCGGATATTGGCTCATAATGACTTATGTAGTCCAGAGAGACATCGCAAAAGGTGCACTTTCCCCAATAACAGCCGTGCGCCATGGTGAGCTTATTCCAGCGTCCATCACTCCAGAGGCTGTGCATCGGGTTGGTGACTTCGATCACCGATAGGTATTTATCAAGATGGAGGTCAGAATAGTCCGGGGTTACAAGTTGATTTTGTTTATAATCGTTTCTTGGAGAAAGGTTATTGTACACCACTTTCCCGTTTTCATTCCGATATGTTCTTTTGAAAAGTTCGTGATCGGGATTGTCTGACGCTGGATTTATTACATTCGAAAGGATCACTTCGAGTGGCAACTCTCCATCATCTAAGGAAATAAAGTCAAAGAATTCAAAGACCCTTACATCAGTTAGGCTTTTCAATTCTGTATTCGGAAAACCACCACCCATGGCAACCCTGATATGGGGATAATTTTTTTTGATAAATTGGGCACAACGAAAGGCGCTGTAAAGGTTTCCGGGAAAGGGGACGGATATTGCGACCAGTAGAGGTTGATGATATTTCAGATGTTTATCAAAGATATCCAGAGTGATGTCGTCTATCAATGTATTCTTGCGCAGTAGAAGCTCGTAAAGTCCGTCAAAACTATTTGCACTTTTACCAACTTTTTCTGCATATCGGCTGAATCCAAAATGTTCATCAATGCATTCAACGATAAAATCTGACAGATCTTCGAGGTAAAGAGTTGCGAGGTGCTTAGCTTTGTCCTGAAAACCCATGATGCCGAAAGCCCAGTCCAGTTCATCAACCGGATCAAACCTGGAAGCTTGAGGCAGAAAATCTTCTCCACATATCAGTCTGGCCATCGCTTGATTTTTCCCCTGAAGAAAGGAGATGACATCCTCGATTGTTCGGGAGTAATCGAACCTGAGTGTGTAGATCCTTTTGGCGTTTGCAGAATGTATGGTGTTGTTTTGTTGAGCGAAATCAAAGAATGAGAGCAACCTTTTTCTTGAAAAGATATCCTGGATCACATCAATACCTAAATCCATTTGAAAGGAGCTGATATTTTTTGTGTTCAAGAAACCTTTCAGGTAGGCTGTGGCCGGGTAAGGCGTGTTCAGCTGAGTGAAAGGCGGAGTCAATAGGAGTATATCTTTCAAGATGACGTATTTTAATTGTAGACCCGTTATTTTTCGCAAAGATACGGATTTCAAAAGAAAAACCCCGACCATTTTTGGACGGGGTTTTAGTAGATTATTACTGCTTAAAAACGTTTTTTACAAGACGCTTAGCCGCTTTATTTGATAGTAATAGAATTCAGCAAGTCCGTTTTGCCGTCGTTAACCAACTTAACGATCAATTCGCCAAACAAGGTGTTTTGCCATGCAAACCAATCACGGGTGTATTTTGAAGCGTCGTTCTTATTGTAGGATTCATGCATAAAACCTTTACCTGCGTCTGTGGACATCAAAGATTCGATGCAAGTCTTGATTTCAGCGTCGTCGGTGCTGGTGAAAGCTTTCATCATGATGCTCATGGGCCAAATCATATCGTAACCACAATGAGGTCCACCGATACCTTCACCTGCTGTACCTTTGAAGAAGTAAGGATTGCTGTTGCTCCATACAAACTTACGGGTGTTTTGGTAAATGGGATCTTTGATATCAATATCACCCAAATAAGCCATAGCAAGAAGGCTGGGAACGTTTGCATCATCCATAAGCATTTGATTGCCAAATCCGTCCACTTCAAAAGCATAGATTTTTCCGTATTTAGGATGATTGTTGATGGCGTATTTCTGAAGTGCATCTTTAACTTCATTTGAAAGGTCAGTACATTCTTTTGCCAGTTCTGCCTTACCATTAACCTTATTAAGGATTTCTGCTGCTTTGTTGAGTGATGTTACAGCAAAGAAATTAGAAGGTACCAGGAATTGAAGTGTTGTAGCATCGTCTGAAGGACGGAACGCAGAAACGATCAGACCGACTGGATTGACCGGTGCACCAAGACCATCGTTATTAAGGGTATCCAAAGCGCGATCAGTCTTACGCTTGAATCTGTATGGACCAACACCTTCCTTGCGTTGTTGTTCTTTGAAAGTCTTCAAAATCTTTTCAACAGCATTTATCCAGTTTTCATCAAAGATGGAAGCATCACCTGTCACTTTCCAATATTCATAAGCCAAGCGGATTGGGTAGCATAAAGAGTCAATTTCCCATTTACGTTCATGTAAGTCTTTTTTCATGTCGGTTTGATCGGACATCCATTCACCTCCTGTTGGGCCATCGTTGAAAGCGTTTGCATAGGCGTCAATTCCAATGCATAAAAACTGACGGCTGATAACTCCCTTAAGCATTTTTTTCAATGCTTCGTCCTGATTTGCGTATGCTATATATGGATAAACCTGAGCACCTGAGTCACGCAACCACATGGCATGGATATCACCTGTGTAAACAAAGGTATCATCTTTACCGTCTTTAAGGCGATAATGAACGGTTGTGTCAATGGTGTTTGGGAAACAGTTTTCAAACATCCAGGCCAATTTTGGGTTGGTCAGTATACTTTTGATACGGTCGATTTCCTTCTCAACTGCAACAGATTTAAACAACCTGTTTTCAATGGCAGGACGGTTGGTTGGTAAGTAGAATGCTGCTTGTTTTACTTTCTCTTTTTTCTGTTTTGGCTTAGCCTTATTGACATTAACATTGTCAATAGAAGCGACACTCATTGCTGAAGCATCCATACTCAGGGTCATGCTCGGGCTTGGCTCTGCAAATGCAGTATGAACAGTCAAAAGTGCTCCTGCAATCAGAATGAGATTGATTGATTTTTTGTTCTTCATTTTGAATTGGTTTGATTTATTGTTTGATTTATTTAGTTGCTCCCAATCTGGCATACATTTCAGCCACAGCCGCTTGTGTTAACAGCCATCTGGTTTTCTTGCCATCTACTTTTTTCCAGTTATCGCCATAAAAACCTTGTGCATCTTTGGCATGATCCCATGAATAATCCATGGTTTTTTGGACGTCATTGATGTAGGTATTATTTCCATCAATTTGGTACAATTCGATTAAACCCCTCAACATGACAGCCGTGAACCATACATTCCCGTTTTTCAATATACGGAAAGCTTTACCCTTTTCAGGCTGAAATTCTTCGAAGAAAAATTGGTGGCACGCATTTGCTGTGTTTTGAGCATCCGTCAGATATTTTTTATCTTTTGTTAATTTGTACAAAATGGAAGCAGATTGAATCATTTGTCCACTGTTGTACGCAAATTTGGCACGACCAATCCTTCCATTAAGACCTTTGTTGTCAAAATAGAGATAGTCTGTGGAATCTTGCAGGTTACTCTTTGTCCATTCGTACAAAGCCCGGCCCTCTTTGAAATAGGAACTGTCTTTAGTTGCCATAAAGAGTTTCAGGGCATAAACAGATCCGGGAGCATTGGAGCAGGAGTTCTTGCTGTGCTTTTTTTGCTCACACCAATAAATTCCTCCACCCAGTTTATCATCCGTGCCACTTTGAATAAATTTCCAGACTCCTTTGGCCTTGTCCAGGTATTTTTGTTCACCGGTAGCCAAATACAGGTCTGTATAATCAATTCCGATCCAGATATTGTCATCGTAGAAGCGGTCAGACGGCAATTCAGAATTAATGTAGGACGAATAGGCCCATGGTTCGCGGTTGGAGTCAGCATATTCTTCCAGACCTTTCAATACTTTATTGTCTATCGCTTTTTGATATTCACTGCTTTTAGTTGCTTCCAGTAGTGCGCTTGTGGCAGACATTGTTCCCGAAAAAGGCCACAAATAAGAATATGGATTTACTTTTTCCTGATCGCTAGCTGTGTATGTAGCAATAAATTTATCATCAAAAGGATAGGTTTCACGAAGCAAATAGTGCCCTTGAACGCTGAAATGCGTGTAGATGGAATCTAGAATGGCATCTGCTTTGACAACATTTTTGTTCGGTTTACTAAGGGTACTACAGTATCCACTAGTTAGAATACATGTGTAGGCAAAGGTTAGTAATAAGGTCTTTTTTTTCATCGGTTTGATTGAACTGTAATTATCTGTTTATTAATCAATATAGCCTGCTCTTTGCAATAAAGCAGTAGCTTCCATGAGTGTACAAGCTTGAATGTTTGGGTTACCATAAATGGTACCGCTTGGCAATTTCGTCCAGTCACTGGAGAACAGCAAGTCTTTGGAACAACCTTGTGACCAGGCTGTGTTTGCATTTTTCAACAGGATTGCAACATATCTGTTTCTTGTGATATTATCGATATCCTTGCAAAGAATAAGTTGAGTAAAATATCGGATAAAAATACCATTAAATAAACCACCATCCCCGTTGTCAGTAGCTTTTATGATACTAGCATCATTGGTTTTGCTGCTGACTGCATAATTTGCAGCATTAATAGCATCGTCGAGATACATTTTATTTCCTGTAATGTAATACAATTCAACAGCCATGCCGATGAAGGTTCCTTGATTGTAGATATAATTTCCAGTAACCAGCGTGTTTGTGCCATTTTCATACCGAATCCCGTCATTTACAAAACCGGATCCACTTTCATAAAGAGTAGTCTTAACCCAATTGTAGCATTTATTTGCTAAATCGAGGTATTTTGTATCGCCAAACTTGCGATACATGCGAGCTGCAAAAATTCCGGTTGGATTGGTTGCTGGTGCATTCTTGAAATTTAATGATCCTGTAGACCAGCTGATTCCTCCACCGCAAATATTGTCACTCCAACCTCCGAGAAGCCAAGTCCACAATTGCAGCGCGGCTGTTTTGTAGCGGACATCACCAGTCAGTTCATAAGTACGTAAAGTTGCAATAGCATTCCAGGCCATATCATCAAAATAATCATTCCAGAATGTATTGTTGTTGTTTGCTTTAACGCCGACGTACCATTTGTTTATAACGTCGGTTTGATAGTCCATAGAATCACGCATATAGGCGTCCAACATCAGCTCAAGACCATGAGCTTGAGGCCAATAACCTTGCCATTCGTCAGTGATATCGGTTGTTGATTTAAAATAGCTTTTGGAAGAATTCCAAAAATTTTTAATTTCTGACTCTGTCGTCATTTTAGCAATGGCATTCCAGTCAGTCGTTTTTGCCACAGTCAATGGAGTTGTCAGACCTGAGGCATTTACTGTTTTTGGGGGAATATATGTGGTGTCGTCACCACTACAAGCACATAAAAAAACGGTTAAAAAAAGAAGTTGGCTGATCAGCAGTTTTTTATTCATTGTCAATAATCTTACCCTAATAAAATAGAACCTTTTTCCTTAAGAATTAAGAAAATTAGAGATTGCTCCCTTATAACGGAAGCAATCTCTAAAAATTGCATCAGATTAAATAATTATTTAATCACTAAAGAATGTGTATAATGAGCAAAGTCATTATTCATATGGATCGTAATATCAGCAGTTTTAGCCTTGTCTGTAGCCAAAAATTTGTAATCTGCGGTGTATTCATCCCAAGGGCGTGAACCTTCCTGAACATTGATCTTTTCAGCATCCGAAACTTGTCTGATGAAAGAAGAAGCGTCTGAGCCATTGTATGTTCCAGGTGCTGCAGTGTTGCTGGTAAGTACTGCGCAAAAACTCATGATGTCACCTAATGGTTCTGTTGTAACCAGGAACTTATATCTGTCATCACCAGTAGCGGTACCCAAAGGACAGTCACCAATTAACCAGCTACCATTGCCCAAATAAGCTGAAGGAGTCGCATTGTACGTCTTGCTGGCATGTTGATATTTGATTTCCTTTATTTCGCAAATAGCAGCTTTACAGGTTGAAAAATCAAGGCGGATTCGATAAATCTTGTCGTTCATGTCTGAAGTGATATTTGTGATAGCGCTACTGTCTCTCAAAGTCTTATTTGTGATATTGATGCAATACGTTTTGTTATTGCTGTCAATAATACTAAGTTGACCTGTTTTAAGTTTAGCGAATATTTCAAAGACACCAGCATCCAGTTCATCCTTATAATTCCTGCCTTTACTGAATGTGTGTATGCCTCCGGTAATTTCTTCTATACCTGTGCCAGATACATATAGATTGGCTGGAGTCACTTCAAAGCCTTGTAAGCGGGTTACCGTAATAGTGTTGACTACGGTTGAAACATTTCCTTGTAAACCTTTGGAAGTACGTACTGTCCAGATAAAACTGCCGGTTGAAGCATGAGATATACCAGCAGAGTCAGCAATAATATTCAAAAGTTTGTGAGCAACTGTAGCTTTGGTTTTGGAACCGTTACCATCAGAAGACAACACATAACAAGGTTTTGAAAAATCACCTCCAACTTTATCGAAAAGAATCTCATAAAGTATGTAGCCTCCATCTTTAGCCTGTATTGTATCCCATTCAAAAGTGGTACTTCCGGTGGGTGACAAAACTATAGCTGCGTTGTTGGCCGGTGAAACAAAGGTCGATACCGTACCAACATTCAGGTTGATTTCTTGTTCTTCCTGGCATGACGTTAGACCAAAGGCTAGAAGTCCTGCTGCGAACATTGTATATTTCTTGATTATATTCATATTTTTTATAATAATATGTTTTTACACTAGTTCTCGTTTATTTATACTCTTCATTTTGAACGAGATTCTTGTTGATATCCAATTCGCTTTGAGGTATAGCAAATAAGAATTTATCATAGCTGACAGGTGTCAATTCAATAAATGCAGTACCAGTACTGGCAAATTTATCTCCATGTAGAATACCAGTTACAACGGTTGTTTTGCCGTCCATTTTTCCCCAACGACGTAAGTCAAATACACGTGTTCCTTCCAGAGCAAATTCGCAACGACGTTCCAGGCGAATGTCGGATCTCAGGTTCGCTTGAACTGCACCCGGAAATTCACAATAAGCTGCATCAAAACCAGCACGTTGACGTAACGGTTTTACAGTAATGTTCCAAGCGTCAGCTGTCAGTTTGTTTTGTTCGTTCAAGGACTCTGCATACATCAAAAGCACATCGGCATAACGGATCAAAATCAAATTCAGGCCAGCGGCAAATGAACCTACTACTGAAGTCTTGTCGAAGTTTTTGCGGTAATAGTACCCGGTAACAGATTGGTTCGTACTTTGAGTTCCTTGCCAATGGTCCATTGTAGTGGAAGTGTTGCTGGTTAAGATGGTGCTTGTAACACCGTCTTGAGTAGTCCAGGAGCTTCCGTCATGTACAATGGTCGCATCCATGCGGAGGTCACGATTAGCATAACCTTTGCCATCAGCCCAGGCTGTACCATCAAGCATGCGATAGCTGCTTACCAACTCCTGTGTAGGTGCAACGTTGCTCAAACGTGCGCCAGCTGTAAGGGGAGCCAAGTCGCGCATCTGATCCCAGGTACGATAGGTCGTCACATATTCCATATCAAGCATTACCTCTTTGTTGTACTCGTTGTCCGGTTGGAAGATTTTACTGTAATCGGTTTCCAGTCCATAGGTCCCAAATTCGGTCGTTCCAATCAATTTTGCACATTGAATTTCACAATTGGCAAAATCATTGTCATACAAATAGGTACGAGCATTGAACGCAATAGCAGCACCTTGGGTTATTCTACCCCTTTCAGCCGCTTTTTGCGTTTTGTTGGTTGGAAGATATTGAACAATGTCATTCAATTCTGAGTGAACCCAAGCCTTAACATCAGCTGCAGGAGTTTGTTTAATCACTTGAGATTCATCCACTGTAATACTTGATTCAAAGAAGGGTATATCACCGTACCAGTTGGTCAGACGATAGAACAGGAAGGCACGGATAAAACGAGCTTCCGCTTTCAATCTGTTGGTGGTTGCTTCGTTCATATCTGTTACTTTGTCCACTTTTTCAAGGAACAGGTTGCATGTTTTGATGCCTCCGTAGCAGGTGCTCCATTCACCGGAGAAACGAGCATTTGTAGGTTCAGCATTACCCATCATAATCTTATATTCATTGTTTCCGGCACGGCCGTTAAAAGCGTTATCCGACAATATTTCATTATTGAAATAGTAGTCAGCACCGTACATTTGGCTGTAGGCCATGCTCAATACTGCTTCAGCTTTTAATTGCGAAGTCCAGTAGTTGTTATCAGTGAACTTGTTTTTTGGTGCAGTATCAAGATCAACACAACTGTTCATGGATATCATCGCTGAGCCTAAAGCGAATATTGTTAAAATATTTTTTAATTTCATATTCGTATTTTTTTTAGTCATTAAAAGGAAAGATCAACTCCAAATCCGTAATATTTCAGAGAAGGATAGTTACGAGCAGAGTTGGCTCCACCTTGTCCGCCTGTACCACCCATGTTGTTTCCGAACTCAGAAGTTTCAGGGTCAACAAAAGAACAGCTGCTTAAAGTGAATAAATTCTGTGCATCGATATACAATCTCAAATTTTCACATCCAACCTTTGAAGTTAAATTCTTTGGCAAGGTGTATCCGAGTTGAACATTCTTAACCCTAAGATAAGCTCCACTTTCCATAGCGAAATCTGATTGGTGGTTAAAGTTGTTACTATTGGATTTGGAACCAGGTGCAGCCAATCTTGGCCAGCGGGCATCCGTGTTTTCAGGAGTCCAATAATCTTTTTGGTGTTTGTACATGGTATAAGAATAGCTTGAATGGAAAGGTTCAATCAATTCACCACGAACAATAAAGTCACGTTTTCCAACACCTTGCAACATGGTGCTAAAATCAAATCCTTTAAAGCTCACATTGTAGGTGAAACCGAAGGTGTAGCGTGGAAAAGCATTACCTAAAACTGTACGGTCTTTTTCATCAATGACGTTATCTCCATTTAAGTTTTTGTATTTCACATCTCCTGGTACCACTGTTCCGTTTAATGGAAGAGCAGAGTTTGCGATTTCCTCTTCACTTTGGAACAGACCATCTGTTTTGTATCCGAAGTAGCTACCTAAAGCTAAACCTTCACGAATAATAAAACCAACACCATCACTGGTGGTCATCTTTTCATCACCATATTTGGTTACTTTATTCTTGGAGTCAGCTACATTTAGTGAGAAAGCGTGGTTAAAATCACCGCTTTTTAATCTATAGTTCGCTGTGAATTCCCAACCTCTATTTTGCATGGTACCAAGGTTCTGAGTAGCAACTGAACCACCAAAAGTGGCAGGGATTACGGGGCTTAAAAGTATGCCTGTAGTCTGCTTGTTGAAATAATCAGCATTGATAAACAAGGTATTGTTTAGGAATGTCGCATCAATACCAATGTTGAAGTTTGCACTATTTTCCCATGTCAACGCTTCATTTCCATAGGCAAAACCTGTACCGGAAGTAGCAGCGTTGTTAAAAGAATAGGTGTTGTTGTACATGGTGTAAACCGTCTGATAGTCATAGTTGCCTATACCATCCTGATTACCCAGAATACCATAGGAAGAACGGATTTTAAGATCTCCGACATTGGCTTTGTAACTTTCAGCGAATGCTTCTTCTGAAATACGCCATCCTCCTGCAATTGAGGGGAAATAGCCAGTTCTGTATTTTGGGGCAAATTTTGAGGATTTATCAATACGCATATTTGCTTCAACATAATATTTATCCTTGTAGGAGTAGTTGGCACGACCAAAGAAAGACTTGATACTGTTCTCTGAAAAATCTTCAGGAGATAGTTTGCTGTCAGTTCCAACTTTTGTTGTTGTTACAGGTATGCCCAAGTCTAAGTCAACATACGTTTTAGACACTGTAATACCTGCATATCTGGATGATTCATCCGAATATCCAGCCAATGCGGAAACAGTATGATCGCCAAAGGTCTTATTGTAGTCGAGTAACAACTGAGTGTTCAGGAAAGTAGACTTACCACTCCAATCGTTGGATGGAAGTGTAACAGCACCCCCTTTGTAGGTTGCTTCTGTAGCTGTTAAGCTTGTAGCATACCAAACAGGAAACTGGCGTGTGTAACGGTGGTCTGATCTGATTTCAGCACCAAGAACGCCTTTCAATTTAAGGCCGTCCATGATTTTGAATTCTCCGCTATAGTTTCCAGTGATGTAATCATTGTCACTAGTGGAGGTTCCCAATTTTTCCAATGTTCCCATAGGATTGCTTTCGGACAAGACATTGTTGGTATAATACAATGAACCGTCATCATTTTTCATTTTGTAGTAATAATACAGAGGAACTCTGGTACAGTCTACCATAATAAAGCCGGTATCACCAGTATGTGTTTTATTTTCATATCTGGTGTACATCATGTTTCCGGTTAGTTTCAAACGTCCAATTTGGGTGGTTAGGTTTGAACGGAAGTTGTAGCGTTTCACACCGTAGTCGGGTCCTACAAAGTTACTGCGTTGGTCAAACATGCCTGCAGAAATCATATAGGAAGAATTACCGGAACCACCTTGGACGTTTACATTGTAATTCTTTTGTAATCCATTTTTAAGGATTTGATCCTGGAAAGGCACACCGTCTCCATGGTCATACAAATCCTGTATTTGGGCTGAAGTGTAAACAAGGCTAGAACCTGCATTTGCAGCAGCTTCATTCATGTATATGGCATTTTCCCAGCCATGAACTTGTTCAAATAACATTTTTGGTTGTTGAATACCTGCTTGAGCACTGAATTTAATGACAGGAACTTGATCTTTATTTCCAGTTTTTGTGGTAATCAAGATGACTCCGTTAGCGGAACGTGAGCCATAGATGGCTGCACTACCTGCATCTTTCAAAACGGAAACATTGTCAATGTCGCTTGGATTGATATCACCCATGGCATTTGTGTTTGAAACAACACCATCGATTACGATTAATGGTGTGTTGTTACCCATCGTGCTCACGCCGCGAATATTGATATTCATGGCGTTGTCATTTGGGTTAGAACTTCTTTGCTGGATGATAAGGTTGGCAGAAGCTCCCTGCAATGCTTGTGTCACATTGGCAACAGGACGATTCTCGATAGCTTTTGACGAAACCTGGTCTACAGCTCCAGTTATGTTCTTTCGTGTGGTGGTACCGTAACCGATAACAACTACATCATCAAGAACTCTTACGTTTTCTTTTAGAACGACATTCATCATTGTTTGGTTTTTTACCGCCAAATTTTGGGTGAAATATCCAATAAAAGAAATTTTGATGGTTGCATCAGGCATTACATTTTTAAGTGTAAACCTACCATTTACGTCAGTAATGGCAGCATTTGAGGTGCCATTAACAAGAACAGATGCTCCGGTGACTGGAATATTGCTCTCATCCAATACAGTCCCTGATAGTGACTTCTGTTGAGCCGAAACTGCTATAGAAACGAAGAAAAAGAATAACACAGTGGCTACTCTCTCAGTCCATTTATTAGCTGTTCGACGCAAGCTTTTTTCTCTGTTAAATTTGTACATACTTCATTTGTTGATTAGATTATAAAAGTAATTAGATTTTTTAGGGTAGTTGAGCTATTAAGCACAACTAGATTTGTTCACATTTCCTTAGATTCATAGGCATTGATGATTGTTTAAAAAGGGTTTTGGTTTTTCATTATTATGTTAAATGCGTTTATTCATATCATGGTAAAGCAAAAGTATGCGAGTAGGGCTGCATTAGTAGTACATAAATGTGCAAAATAAGTATAGAATCGAGCAATGTTATTAATTTGAAATATTCATTAAAATAGATTTCATATACGTTTCAATCGTGTCTTTATGAATGTTAAAAATAAGTAATACAGGCTAATAGCGGTGTTTTTAAAAATTTAGAAATAGGTGCATATTTGCGGATTGTTGTCTATTTTTATGTTTTAAAACACTATTTTCAGGATGGTAGCAGGTCATTCATCTTTTGCTCTCTGTAAATCTTAGGTGTACACCCATATTTTGTGGCAAAACACTTAAAAAAGGTCCCCCTATTGTTAAAACCAGATTTATAGATAATCTCATCGATGGATAATTTGCTGGTAGTCAATAGGCGTTCTGCGATTAATAACCGATACTCCTTAATGATATTGGTTGGTGTCTGATTGATTATGCCTTCCAGACGACGGTACAGGTTACGGATACTGACTCCCATTTTACTTGCGATGAATTGGGTGGAGATATCCGTATTAGTTATATTTTCATCGATGATTTTTAGCATTCTATCTATGAATTCCTTGTCGTCTTTGTGTAGCAATTTTCCTTCAGTTAACTCGTAGGAACTCAGTGATGATTTATAATAATCTTTTAACGATTGATTCTTTTTTAACAGTTGCTCTGTAACCGCTTTGAGATATTCTACATTGAAAGGCAGTGTCAGGCAGATATCGGCTCCTGACTCTATGCCGCTTATTTGTTCATCAATCTGTTGAGAAGTAGAAAGTAGAATAATGGGTATATGTGTAGTCTGTTTATCGAGTTTAATGGACTTGATAAAGACATTACTCTCCGAATTGACCGGCATGACGCCGCAAAGAATGATGTGTGGGAGTGTCTGTTTCAGGAAAGGCATTGCCTCTTTATAATTGTGAAACATTTGGGTGTTGTATTCTCCAGCGAATAATTCGGCTACGAAATTCAGGATTTCACTGTTGTCATTGATGATGAACATTGTTAGTCTGTTTTTGTCATAGATATATTCCTGATGCTCAATAATGGGTAATCCGAAGGCTTTATCCTGTAGAATGATGTGGTCTGAAGTATCTCCCGATTTGGTTGTTTCCAAACGTGGAAGTTTGACGGTAAATTTTGTACGCTCGTTGGGGTTGCTTTCAACATGAATTTCACCCTGCATATTTTTTACAATATTGCTGCAGATTGCCAAACCAAGGTATTCTCTGAAGGATTGTCCCTTTTCGCCTTTCTTCTCAAAATAATCAATCACTTTGTACCTGTCGGAAATCAAATCTATTTCCTCTAGTTTCATGCTTAGTCCTGTATATGAGATGGTAAGCAACAGATGGCCTTCTTCTGATGCAATGGTCATCTCTACATTTCCACGATAGGAGGTGTGTTTAAATGCATTCGACAGAATGGTATTCAGAATGTTTGATAGGTTGTTCCTGTCAGAAGGCCAAATCAGGTTGTCCTGAATGTCTATTTTAAAAAGGATGCCATTTTCTTCAGAGTATTCTGCGAAAGTCTGCGCAATTTCGCGACTTATCTGCGTAATGGAGAGCAATTCAATTTGGTTGTTTATTTCACTGCTTCCAAGTCCTCTAAACTCATTTAGCATCAGAATCAGGTCGTTCAACTTGTATACATTGCGCTGTATGGTTGAGGCCTGCTTATTGATATAGGTATCCGCTTTTTCATAACTTATAATCTGCTGGCAAGGTCCGTTAATGAGTGTCAACGGTACTGATAATTCGTGCGTTATATTGGAAAAAAAGTTTAGTTTTGATTCATAAACTTCTTCTTTTTGCTCTTGTTCCATTTTTTGCTGACGATAGACCCTGTCTCTTTGATATTTCCGGATATAGTATTGGATAAAGCTTCCGGTAAAAAGAATTAACAAAAGGATATAAATGATTTTGGCCAACAAGGAGGCATACCATGGTGGCAATATCTTTACATTCAGACTAAATGTCGGGCTGTCTGTGTTGGTCATGTTGTTATGATATTTCACATAAAGGACATACCGGCCATAAGGAAGATTCGCAAATGGTAATTTATTTGAATTCATGTTGTTGATCCAATTGCCATTGTATCCCTCCAATTTATAGAGGTATGAATAATTGCTTCCATTGATGTAATCGAGTGCCGAAACTGTAATGTTAAAGGAGTTCTGCTTGTCGGTCAGAATGAGTTTGTCTCCTTTCATCATACGACCAATGCCGAAAGTTTCTTCGTTAATTCGAATATCCTTGAATTGTACCGCTGGGGCATAGGCCTTCATTTTAAAGGGTGTTTCCTCTATAGTTACAAATCCATTGATGCCACCAAAGAACATCATGTCTGTATTATTATCTCTGAAATAAGCGCCATCACTGTATTCTATAGTGTTCAAACCATAGGAATAGCCGTAAACGACAGCACTATTTATTTTGGTGAAGTATTTAACCAAACCTCTGTTGGTGCTTAGCCAAAGATTGTGTTTGCTATCTTCCAGAATTCCGTGAACCGTATTATTGGTCAGTAAATGGCTGTTAATATCTATTTTTTTAGTTCTGTCTTTTGGTAAACTAACCAATCCGCTGCTGGTTCCAAACCACATCCTGTCTTCTTGTCCATGACAAATGGTGAAAATGTCGTTCACTGTCGGACCTCTTTTCTGATCAAATTTATAGATCTGACTTTTTTTGGTTTTTATGTTGTATTTAACAGCGCCGCCGCCACGATTTCCAAACCACATGATCTGGTTATTTTCCGGATAGAGTGTAAAAAACAGATTTTTGGTGTTCAGTTCTTCATTAATAAAGATGTTGTCAATTGCTGTGATAACAGGAAAGTCAACGGATCCGGTTATGGTTGCTTTGAAAATACCATTTCCAACTGTTGCTATCCATAAGGTTGACTCGTCGGTTTCATACATGGCATGTACGTACTTTAGGTTCTTACTAGCTGGTATGTTGTGAATCCGTTTGTCCTTGTACGAGTAATAATTCAATCCAGGTCCGTCACCACCAATCCAGAGCAAATTTCGATGACTTTTTGCAAATGCGTAGACTGAATTGTTGGTCAAACCACTATTCTCAGTCGAAATTTTAAGAGTGTTGCTTGTATTGAAATTGACACAATGATAGTAATCTGAAATCCTAAGTATGCCATCATCTTTGGTTCCTATCCAGAGGCTATTTTCTTTATCTACAAACAAAGCCCGGATCGGTTTTGATATATTGTATGGTAAATCATTGTAAGTGACAGACCTGAATGCAATAGCATCTTTTGAATATTGAATCAACCCCTGGCCATCGGTACCAATCCAGATAATGTCCTGATTCTTATCCTTCAATAACGAGAAAACACCGCAATGTATACCACCAAATGGAACAACGACATATTTGATGCTGTTTTCTGGTGTAGCCTGTAATCGAATCACTCCGTTTGTAAGAAAGGAGATGATATAATCATCGTTGTCCTTGATGATACTTGAGACAGAACCTTTCCACTTTATATCTTCAAACAAGTCATATTTGTAAATTTTTTGTTTTTTGGCGATGTCAAATTCATAAAGCACTTTCAGACTGTCGATGAAATAGATTTGATCCGATTCTTTATAGGCACATTCCAAAGGACAGGGGTGATTGATCGTCTTTATCTGACTAAAGGAAGCGATGTCTCCTTCTGATGAGAAACTGATGTGCGTATATTTGATGCCGCTTTGTGAGAAAAACCAAAGATTGTTGTTTTTATCGAGGAAAAAGTCCAGGATATCGTGGTAATTCAGACCTTCAAATTTGACAGATTTAAAATGGTGATTGATTCGATTGTAGTAATATAAGCGGTTTTTCTGTTGTACAACGAAAACTTCATCGCTATGGCGTGTTGTAAATTTAAATAACCCTTGAAATTCGGTGTGACGTTCTACGCTTTTATCTTTAGGGTTGAATTTATCCAGTCCATAATTGCTGCGTATCCATAAAAGTTTGTCCGTGGTTTTCCTGATTTCTTCGATGATATTGCCGGATAGATTGTTTGAACTGCTGGTGTTTGGCTGAAAAATCTGAATCTCGTTGGCATCCCAACAGTTTAGGCCGTCACAGGTTCCCAACCAAATATAACCTTCTCCATCCTGACAAAGTGATAATACAGCATTATTTGATATGCCCTCTCTGCTAGAAATCTGTCTTAGGTTTTGACTTTGTGTATATGGTATAAAAAGGAAAAATAGTGCTAAGAAGAAAATGGTGTTTTTCATAAAAATGTTGGGAAATAGGTATCTGAAAGGTCATTTTTTCATAAAATCGTACAATAATAGCAAATATTTTTGTTAAAATGGGTTTATTTCGTACTTCATTCAAACGATAGATTTGTGACACAAAAAATACGGAGTCTTTCGAACCCCGTATTTTTAAGTATTTAAAATGATGGACAATGTATGACCCATTTATTATCTGATTCTTTTATTGATACTGAATATAAATGGGTTGTGGTTTCAGTTTCATGAGTTCAGATGGTGTTAACATATGATTGGGCGCTTTTTTCAGATCGTTTTTGTAAAACAGCTTGAAACCAGTAAATTGTACAGGTTCTTTGTAAATATATTGCCTATATGTATCACGTTTCAATATAGGTTCACCCCAACCGTCCATGTTCATTACGACTTGCACTTCAGGATGCAATTTTATGTTCTTGTAGTTTCTGATCATACCTTGTGTAAAGCGATGTACAATGAGAATTTTTGGGCTTAAATTATTTTTCCTAACCAATTTGGCCAGGTAATCTGAGCAGAAATTAACGTCACTTGCATCCATTGTTCCTATTTTGTGGCCTGGAGCGCTGCCGTCTTTCATGGAGAATTCAGGGTCAATTCCTAAATGTACCTGAGGCATTTTCAGATATTTCTCCAACAACGGAACTTCTTTTTTGACATTACTTTTTCCGACCTGAATATCTAAAAAAACGATGGCATTGCCCATTTTCGCTATGGCTAAAGCGGAATCAATCTGAGCATCAGGCATTCGCATGCAATAACATCCGTCCTTCATCGGGCTGCCTTGACTTACCACTGCGATGTAATGAATGGCCGGTTGTACAGGGGTGGAGGGGTCCGTTTTTTCCCACAATTTAACTTCGGTATTTAATCTTTTCCACATTTCTTTTGGCGGATATTCACCTAAAATGCCCATTCTTTTCGAGTAAAGATTTCCATAATAAGCTACTATTCTTTTAAAAGGCAGAATAGCACCCTTTATTGGAAAAGGCTGTTTAACAATTGGCCATCGCCCGGTTGTATCACCATTAGCCAGGGCCATTAATTTGTCGTTATACGCAACAGTGTCTATTTCTACTGCATCATTCTCCTGATTTTGGTCTACCGATTTTTCCTGGTTTACTTTCTCTTTTTTCGATCCTGTTTTGTGTACGCATCCATTAAGGACAAGAGCTAGCGTAAAGGCTATGAGAATAAAATGTTTAGCGTTCAAAGTCGTTATTTTTAAAAGTTGAAAAAACAGAAAGTTTATTTGGTATTGAAAGTGCGTCGCATTGATTTTAACAGACCTTGTGCCGTCCATTCCGGAGCAATCATTCTTCGTACTGTTTGCAGGGGTTGTGTGGAGTCGCGTTTGGAGGTAAGCGTAAACGATAGTTTAAAATGTTTACTGAGCTCAACGGCTCCTTTATGATCATAAACACCATTTGGGTAAGCAAAATAGTCAACCGGTTTGCCCACAATTGTCTCCAGCTTCTCTTTCGGATCTGTGATCTGTTTTTGCCAGTCAGTCGCATCTTTGTATTTGATCACCATAGTATGATCCCAGGTATGAAGTCCTACAGTATGTCCTGCTTTTGCCAACAGAGCAATCTGATCTTTGGTCATGTAATTTTTCTTGTTGTAGGTGATGGTCATGATAAAGAAAGTACCTTTAAATCCGTACTTTTCCATAACCGGCGCTGCAATGGCAAAATGTTCCGCTCTTGAATCATCAAAAGAGATCATGACGGGTTTATTGGGTAGGGGTTTGTTGTAAACCAGATAATCGTATAATTGTGAAGGTGAGATGGAGTGATAACCACTATCAGCCAATATTTTCATATGAGCGGAAAAGGTTGCAGGGCTTACTGTATAATCTCCTTTTTTGCCATCCGCAATGCGGTGGTAACACAGAATAGGAATTTCCGGTTTGGCATAAATCTGAGCGGTGGTATTTGCAGTCTGTTTAATTTGGGTACTGTCTTCTCCTGAAACGGTATTGGTTTCCTCGTCTAAGTGTTTATTCTGTTGATGTGCGTTTTTACAACCCGTAACGAATAACCCTAATAATAGCGTGCAAATAAGAAAAAATCTTTTATTCATTTTTGTTTAATCGATTGATAAATTACTTCTTGAATTTTGGTACGTATGCCCATTCTAGCCAGTTTATTTACTCCGTCATAGGGATAAGTGCGGTTGCTTAAGAATACATAAATAAGTTTGTTTACAGGGTCTACCCAACAACATGTTCCTGTATAACCAGTATGTCCATAAACTTCGGGCGGTGCGGAAATGCAACATGGACTATGCGCCGGGTTAGCAGGAACAGGTTTATCAAAACCCAGACCACGTCTTCCGCTGGCCGAAGTTGTGGTTGTAAAGACCCTGCAAGTTTCGGTGCTAAGGTAGCGTTTTCCATCCAATTCACCATTGTTTAGAATCATTTGATAAACAGTCGCAACATCTCTGGCCGAAGCAAATAAACCGGCATTACCCGATATTCCTCCTAAGAACGCTGCATCCGGGTCGTGTACATATCCTTGTAAAATGCCGTTACGCAAGAAGTCCCTCTTCATTGTAGGGGCAATCTCTTCCTTCTGGTGGGTCCGCAAAGGTAGATAAGCTATATTTATTAGCCCCATAGGTTTATAGAATGTACTATCCAAAAATGCATCCATAGAAATGCCGCTGATTGTTTCAGCAATTTCTTTCAACAAGAGGAAATTTACGCAACTATATACATAGGTTTTGCTTCTCAGCCGTGAGTTGGCAATCATTGTCATTGCTGCTTCATGGAAACTATTTCGTAAATAGAAGCTGTCTGATACTTGTGAAGTGAATTCGTCCGTAGGGGTTATGGATACCATATTTTTGTTATAGGTAGAACTTCCCATTCTAACAATTTGAGTAGTATCTTTTGTTGTAGCTAAACAATAGCATGAAAGAGATGCCTGTAAGCCGGATTCGTGAAACAGTAGTTCGGTTAACGTGATGTTTCCCTTATCCGTACCCTGAAGGAATGGAAGATACATGGATGCTTTATCGGTTAACTTGAGTTTGCCTTCATCGTACAACTTCATGATGGTAAGCAATGTACCTGTTGTCTTCGAAAGGGAGGCGAGATCATACATCGTGGTTGGCTTTACCTCTTCAACCTGCTCGTAGGTGTAGTATCCAAAACACTTGTCATAAATAGGCTTTCCATCTTTCATGACTAAAATCTGACACCCTGGAAAGGCTCTAGCCTGTATGCCTTCCTTTACAATTGTACCAATTTTTGCCAACGTTGTAGGATCCATCCCAACTTCTATGGGAGAATAAATGGTAGGGGTATTGGGAGTTATGGTATTCCCTGCCAGCCCCATGATGATAATGGAAAAGACAAAGACGAGTACTATTTTTAATTTTTTGTTCATTAGCAGTAAAATTAGTACTTTATAATTTTTCAAACAAGATTTATAGTAAAAACTACAGGACTTTTTAAAGAAAGTGATGTGAGCTAGAAAAAATTAAAGTAATTCAATTTTGTTTGTTTTTTTCAAAAAGATGCCTATATTTGTAATCATTATAAAAATGTAATCAGTACAAATAGAAACTAATATAAAAAACGATGGAAGCCTATAGTAAACTAATATCGTATAATATTAAACCTTCCGTACAAAGGATTGCGATTATGAATTATTTATTAACTCATCGCACGCATCCCTCGGCAGATGAAGTTTATACAAACCTAACTGATGCCATACCTACTTTGTCAAAAACGACAGTGTACAATACACTTAAGTTATTGTCAGAACATGGTGCTTCTCTGATGCTTACAATTGATGAAAATAAAGTTTGTTTTGATGGAGATACTACCCCTCATACTCACTTTCAATGTAAAAAATGTGCTAAAATATATGATTTACCAATGGCCAATTCAGTGATAGAACTGATAGATATGGAAGCTAGTGGTCACGCTATTACAGAGGTGCATTTGTATTATAAAGGCATTTGTAAGAATTGCTTAACAGAATAAATAATGTTTAATTTTTAAAAGAACAAAAAATGAAGAAGAAATTTAGATGTACAGTATGTGGTTATGTTCATGAAGGCGACGAAGCTCCGGACGAATGTCCAATGTGTAAAGCTCCAGGCAGTAAATTTGTAGAAGTGGTAGAATCAATAGGTGCTTTAACTTTTGCAGATGAACACGTGATTGGTATAGCCAAAGGTTGTGACGAAGAGATGATCAAGGATCTCAATAACCATTTTATGGGAGAATGTACTGAGGTAGGCATGTATTTGGCGATGAGTCGTCAAGCTGACCGTGAAGGCTATCCGGAAGTTGCGGAAGCATTCAAAAGATACGCGTGGGAAGAAGCAGAACACGCATCTAGATTTGCAGAATTACTGGGTGATGTTGTTTGGGATACCAAAACCAATCTCGCCAAACGCAAAGATGCTGAACAAGGCGCTTGCGAAGACAAAAAACGTATTGCTACACGTGCTAAACAGTTGAATCTGGATGCTATCCATGATACCGTCCATGAAATGTGTAAGGACGAAGCTCGTCATGGTAAAGGTTTTGAAGGTCTGTATAACAGGTACTTCAAATAATCAGGAAAAGACTTGTTTTCGTATTATTAAAGGTCTGCACCCAATTCAACCGGGTGCGGACCTTTGTTTTTTCAATAAAATCCCCTCGATATTGTTTTATTTCCAAAAATCACTATTTTTGTATAAAAATAGAAATGAAATGAATTTTATTGAGTTTCGCAAAAGTTTTATCGATGTCGGGTGTGTCAATACGCACCAGATAGTCGCTCTCTATCCGAATTTAAACCATAATAACCTGACACGATGGGTAAAGCAAGGCTTGTTAGTGAAGTTGCGGCAGGGCTATTACTCCTTTCCTGAACTTCGTAGGCAGTCGGATTTTGCCCTCTATATCTCAAACCGCATATATAAGCCGTCGTATATTAGTTTGCATTCTGCGCTTGCATTTTACGGGATAATACCCGAGGCTGTAACACAGATTACAGCTGTATCTTCGTTGAAAACGGCCGAGTTTCAGAATGACTTCGGTGTTTATACCTATAAGAAAGTGCGGGATGATCTTTTTTTCGGCTATGAACTAAAGCCTTTCGGCGACAAGTCGATATTGTTTGCTCATCCCGAAAAGGCATTGCTCGATTTGCTTTATCTCTATCCATTCTATGATTCTTCCGAAGAGCTGGAGGACTTGAGGTTGGATGATGCGTATATTGCCAACGACTTAAGTTTGGTGCGCTTAGATGAATACACAGCCCGATTCGACTGCAAAGCATTGACCCGAAGAGTGGCGTTAATGAAAAAAACATACGGACTATGATAGACTTACAGCAGATACAAGGTTATTTCCCGGCAGAGTTGCAGCAAAACACGACCTTTCAGAAATATATGCTAAAAGAGTATATTCAGTTGATGATATTGGATTGGCTCTCTACCTCACCATACGTTCAGAAAGTTGTATTTATCGGCGGCACAAATCTTAGGCTTGTCAAGGGCATAGACCGATTTTCGGAGGATTTGGATTTCGACTGTAAAAACTTCTCGCAGGAAGATTTTACAAAGATGACCGACAGGATATTGACTTTTTTGCAGCGTTCAGGCTTGAGATCGGAAACTCGCGACAAGGCGAATGATAAACTGACCGCTTTCAGGCGTAATTTCTTTTTCCCGGAATTTCTGTTTGAATTGGGTTTGTCAGGATATAGAGAAGAACGTTTTCTTATCAAGGTTGAAAGTCAGGATCAAGGGTTTGATTATAAACCGATGATTGTTAATATCAAACGAGCAGGTTTCTTTTTTCCGTTTCCTGTGCCGCCGGATTCGATTCTGTGTGCGATGAAGCTGTCGGCTCTGCTGACCCGTCAGAAAGGTCGCGACTTCTACGATGCGATGTTTTTGCTGGGACAGACCGAGCCTGATTACGATTATCTGGCTATCAAACAGAATATTCGCAACAAAGATGAGCTGACGCGTGCGTTATTCGAAACCGTCGATAAAACGGATCTCAAAAAAAAATACCGTGATTTTGAGCATCTGTTGTTTAACAAAGCCAATGCGGAGCGGGTGCTTAGATTCGGAGAGTTTATCAAAGAGTTATAAGGGATTCTTCCAGATTGTCGTTTCGAACAAGCAATACGATGGATAAGAATAGTTGCAGACGGATATTTATAGAATATTTGTATCTTGCAGATGTTAAAGGATCACATTCACAGCATTATCTTAAAATCGAATATAGTATAATCTACAGATTAATAGATTGTTATATGAAGACACTATCCAGATGTTTCGTTTTAATCGCATCCGTACTTTTAATGCTTGTTGTAAATAGTTGCAGTAAAGATGAAGGTGAATCGGATAAAGACAAGATCGGTTCAGCCGAAGAGTTTCTCGTTTTGCCTTTAGAGAAAAAGGCTGCCAATTTTAGGAATGTCGACAAGATTTTCAATACTCGCACCATAAAACGTGGCGGAAGTATATTCCCTTTGCCAGAATCAGATAAAATGTTGACTTCGGTCGAGTATTCTCCCGATGGTGTAAACACGTATAATATTGATGATTTCATCCTAAGGAATAATGTTGCCGGTTTGTTGATCATCAAGGATGGCAAGATCGTGCTTGAACGCTACGCGCAGGGTAATACTGAAAAATCGAGATGGACTTCGTTCTCGGTTGCAAAGTCGGTGACTTCGACTTTGATTGGTCTCGCTGTTCAGGATGGGAAAATAGCACTGAATGACACTGTTGCAAAATATTTGCCTGTAATGAAAGGAACAGCATACCAGGGCGTCACGGTAAGGCAACTTATGCAAATGTCTTCGGGAGTAGAATGGGTCGAGGACTATGTTAATAAGTCTACTGCGTTTTCTGCCATGTTTCAATGTATTTTGGATGGCAAAGCCGGGGGTATTCTGGAGGTTATGTCAAGTTTGAATAGAGTAGCAGAACCTGGAAAAAGATTTCTATATAGTACCGGAGAGGCCTACCTGGAAGGAGAGGTTCTTAGAGCGGCACTTAATGGAGAATCGTTGTCAAATTATCTCTCAAGAAAAGTATGGACTACCATGGGAATGGAATCAGATGGATACTGGTTGCTGGAATCGCCTGATGGGATGGAATTTGGCGGAGGTAACATCAGCATGACTCTTCGCGATTATGGTAGGTTTGGCATGTTCATCCTAAACGATGGTGTTGTGAACAGCACTCGCCTCCTTCCTCCGGGGTGGATGGACGAAGCTGGAAAACCTGCCGGGGATTCTCCTCAATGCGGTTACGGAATGTTGTACAGTGCTATCAATGGCACGGCTTACCCCTATGATTACCCCTTGGGTTATGGTTATAATTGGTGGGCAATGCCCGAGCCTGAATGGGGGCCATGGAGTGAATTGAGTAGTCCGGATTGGTGGGGTGCGAATACTATTGAAACTCCCACGGTAGACTTTCCGAATCTGACAGGTTCTTTTGAGGCTCAGGGAGTCTTTGGTCAACTTGTTCATATAAACAAAAAGGAAAACATAGTAACTGTGGTCTGGAGCACATGGCCAGCTGCATGGATAGATCCTAAAGAGTACGAGATGTATTGTTTCATTAACGCCGCGACAGGGTATTTAAAGAACTAAAAACTGACACATTCGGTTACTGTTGTAATGATCGGCACTGTTCCTCTGATTGGGATAAATGTTGATAAACAGAAAAGTTCTTTAAATTATTGAATGTCGGGCAAAAGTCGGACAGATGTCGGGCAAATCATTTAATTAAAAATAAAAAACCCCTCTAAATCAACCGATTAAGAGGGGTTTGCTGTACCCAGACCCGGGATCGAACCGGGATGGAAATGAATCCACTGGTGTTTGAGACCAGCGCGTCTACCAATTCCGCCATCTGGGCGTTTAGCGGGTGCAAAAGTACAAATATTTTCTGTTTTTGCAAGTTTTTGGGAATTTTTTCTTTTGTTTTGGAGTTTTAACCGATTGTTTTGTGTCTCGTATTGCATTTTGCTTATTTTTGCATTGATTATTCATCAAACTTAAATTGAAATGAAAAAACTCACAATTCTGGCTTTGGCCATCTTCTTGTTTTCAGGTGTTACCAAAGCTCAATTGCGATATGGAATAAAGGGGGGAGCCAATTTGACAGACATCATCACCAGTAATACCATGCTTGATGCAGCGAATATGAGTGTTCATCCTCAGTTTGGTTTTTTATTGCAATACAAGATGGGTAATTTCGCCATTCAACCGGAACTTTTATATACGGAAAAAGGTGGAACTTTTGAAGGGGTCTATGGTAAAAGTAATTATCTGACTCTTTATGCAAATCTGACTGATCAAAACCCTAATATTTCATTGGTATCCCAATATATTGAAATACCATTGAATCTTCAATTTGGATTGAAGATTGGAAAGACACGTGTCTTTATTCAGGGTGGACCTTATTTATCCTATGCATTGACAGGCCGGATCAACGGTGACAACGATGCCTATAAGAGCGTTAATGAGCTATTTGAGTTCAATAAATTCGATTATGGATTGGGAGCAGGCGCCGGTGTGGAATATAAGAAATTTCAATTTTCAGCCAAGTATGATTTTGGATTTAGTCCTATTGGAAATACAACGATCAATGCCATCAGTGGAGAAAATTATAATCCATTTCATGATATGAAAAACAGAACTATAAACGTTTCTGTAGGCTACCAATTTTAAGGTTTGACCTATTTTGTCCAAAAGTTTTGTCCAGCTTTGTAAATAGCCTATATTTGCCAGAGATTATTTATCATCAAAAAACTTTATAATGAAGAAGATCATAACATTGATATTGGTTGTCTTTTTGTTTTCAGGCATTACAAACGCACAGCTGCGTTATGGTATTAAAGGTGGATTGAATGTATCGAGTCTTTCTACTTCATCCAGTGCAGTTGATCAGATAAAAGCAGCTAGCAGCTATCAGGGAGGTCTATTAATGCAATTGAAATTGGGTGGTTTTTCCATTCAGCCCGAATTGCTCTACACCATCAAGTCAAGTGACTTACAGATTCCTACAGGTGAGGCTCCAAAATTGAGAGAATATATCGGTAAAGTAACTACGCTGAATTATGAGACTCAAAATATTGAAATTCCAGTGAATCTACAGCTTGGAATGGACTTTGGCCCTGCAAGAGTCTATGCACAAGCAGGTCCTTATATGACTTTTGCCTTGGCTGGTGCTCTAAATGGTGATGTGAAACTGTATGATACGGTCGATAAAAATATGGCGTTCAATAAATTTGACTGGGGCTTTGGTCTTGGAGCAGGTGCTGAAATTTTTGGCTTTCAGTTGGCACTGAAGTATGATTTCGGAATGAATCCAGCTGGTCAGGAAACCTTTACGAATTCCAACATCAAAGTAAATATGAATCCCTTCTATGATATGAAAAACAGAAATCTGAACATATCACTGGCCTATTTGTTTTAGGCTCTTGAAAATATAAAAAGGAACCGGAAGTCTCAGGGCCTCCGGTTTTTTTATGCCAGATTCAGAAGCTTGAGCAATTCAATAGGTTTATCAATAATAGATTTTGCTCCATTTTCCATCAATTCTTCTTTGGTGCGAAAACCCCAGGATACACCAACTGGGTACATACCGGCAGCAACAGCTGTAGTCATATCTATACCTGTGTCACCCACATATAAAATTTCATCCGGTGAAACACCAAGCTTCTGGCTGATTAGCAGGGCGGAGGTTGGATCTGGTTTACGAGGCAATTCTGCTTTAGAGCCCAGAATGATGTCGAAAGGCCATTGAGCCAATAAATCGTTGGTAATCTTTTGAGTAATCTCATCTGCTTTGTTCGAAAGGATAGCCAACTTCAGGTGCGTTGTTTTCAGGTTGTCAAGGAGCTCTGAGACACCTTGGTAAAGCACCGTTTTACCAAGGCAGTTTTCTTTGTAGTCTTTTACTAAACCGGAATAAAGATCTGAGATATTTTCTTCCGTTCTTTGATCCTCCGGAAGGGTACGACCAACCAGAACTCTGAGCCCCCTTCCGACAAAATATTTATAGGCATCATAATCGTGTGATTTAAAACCTTTGGAAACCAAAACCCTGTTCATGGAATCGGCAATGTCTTGAAGGGAATTGATGAGCGTTCCATCCAGATCGAAAATGACAGCCTTAAAAATCGTTTTATGTTGAAGCATAGACCACTATTTATCTAAAAATTCCTTTAAAAATGCAAATGTAAGGCTAAAAAATATTGTCTGGACGGGCTTTTTCCATTATTTTTACAGAATTATTCCAGCACATTATTAGCACAAAAAATAGATCAGGAAAAATGAACAGGATTGTAAGAAAAATTGATTATTCAGATTTGGTAGTGAGGTTTGATATTGAAGCTCCCAGAATCGCAAAAGCTCGTAAACCAGGGAACTTTGTTATTGTCAGGGTTGCAGAAAATGGAGAGAGAGTGCCTTTTACTATCGCGGAAGCAGATATTGAAAAAGGAACAATAACTTTGGTGGTGCAGCGTGTCGGCATTACTACAAAAAAAATGTGTGCCCTCAATGAAGGCGATTATTTACTGGATGTAGTAGGACCACTTGGTAAACCAACACATATAGAAAATTTCGGAACGGTTGTCTGTGCCGGTGGCGGTGTAGGCGTTGCTCCACTGTTGCCCATCGTACAAGCCATGAAGAAAGCTGGAAACCGCGTGATTACGGTTTTGGCAGCCCGTACCAAGGATCTGATTATCCTGGAAGAGGAGATGCGTGCCAGTTCCGATGAGGTTATCCTAATGACTGATGATGGATCCTCCGGAAGACAAGGTTTAGTGACAAACGGTATTGAAGAGGTTATTCAGCGTGAAAAAGTAGATCTTTGTGTAGCTATCGGACCTGCCATTATGATGAAGTTCGTTTCTATCCTGACTAAAAAATATGAAATTCCCACTGTCGCATCCCTCAACACCATCATGGTGGACGGAACTGGTATGTGTGGTGCCTGTCGTGTGAGCGTTGGCGGAAAGACCAAATTCGTTTGCGTAGATGGTCCTGAATTTGATGCACATCAGGTCGATTTTGACGAAATGATACAACGCCTCAAGGCTTACAAAGACGTTGAATAAGAAGAATTAAAAAAAAAGAATAACAATGACTAGAGAAGATATAATTGCCGAACAACGCAATCAGGAATGGCGCGAGGCCATGCGCAAAAGTGTAAAAGCGAAAGAACGTACCGATATTTCACGTGTTCATATGAATGAACTTGATGCAGAATATCGCAGTCATAATAAAGAAGAGGTTAATCAGGGGCTGACTGCTGAACAGGCCATGCAAGAATCCAAAAGATGTCTGGATTGTATCAATCCTACTTGTATGACAGGCTGTCCAGTTGAAATCAATATCCCTGGATTTATCAAGAATATAGAAAGAGGAGAATTTCTGGAAGCAGCAAAGACTTTAAAAATGACATCCGCTTTGCCTGCTGTTTGTGGTCGTGTTTGTCCTCAGGAAAAACAATGTGAAGCCCAGTGCTTTTATACGTTGAAATTGAAGAAAGATGCAGTCGCCATAGGTCATTTGGAACGTTTTGCTGCAGATTATGAACGTGAAAGCGGACAAATCTCTGTTCCGGAAATTGAATCATCCAACGGAAAGAAGATTGCGGTTATTGGTTCAGGCCCTGCCGGATTGTCTTTTGCCGGTGATATGGCCAAAAAAGGCTATTCAGTAACCGTATTTGAAGCACTACACGAAATAGGCGGCGTTTTGAAATATGGTATACCTGAATTTCGTTTGCCCAATAAGATTGTAGATGTTGAAATCGACAGTTTGAAAAAAATGGGGGTAGAGTTTGTGTTGGATACCATTATCGGTAAAACGATCACATTCGAAGAACTCGAAGAAGAAGGATTTTTGGGTATGTTTGTGGCAAGTGGTGCCGGACTTCCCAACTTTATGGATATTCCAGGTGAAAATCTGATCAATGTCCTTTCATCCAACGAATACCTGACACGTGTCAATTTGATGGACGCTGCCAACCCTGAATCGGACACCCCTGTTCCTTTTGGAAAGAATGTAGCTATCATCGGAGGCGGAAATACAGCTATGGACTCTGTTCGTACTGCAAGACGTCTTGGTGCGGAACACGCTATGATAGTATACAGGCGTTCAGAAGAAGAAATGCCAGCCAGACTCGAAGAAGTCAAACATGCCAAGGAGGAAGGCATTGAATTCCTGACTTTGCACAATCCCATTGAATATATTGGTGACGAGAACGGACGTGTTAAGCAAATGATTCTTCAGAAAATGGAATTGGGTGAACCAGATGCGTCAGGACGTCGCAAACCGGTAGTCATTCCAGGCGCTACAGAACTCAAAGATGTTGATTTAGTGATCGTGTCTGTAGGTGTGTCTCCAAATCCATTGGTTCCTAGTTCGGTCGCTGGTTTGCAAGTAAGCAAATGGGGTACCATTATTGTAAACGAAGGTATGCAGTCATCCATTCCGACCATTTTTGCCGGAGGTGATATTGTAAGAGGTGGAGCAACTGTCATCCTGGCTATGGGAGATGGTCGAAATGCTGCCGCTTCCATGCATGAATATCTCACTAAATAAAGAATGTATGAGAAAGGTTTTTCTATTATTGACATTGTTACTGACATCAATCACGGGTTTTGCTCAGTTCACCATTGATACCAATGCAGCTGATGATTACTTAAAGAAAAAGGCTGAACAGGCAGAGGCCAGAAGGATACAGGATAGCATTCGTCAGGTTAAACTGGAAGATGAGGAAATGATGGCTTCAGATATCCGGTTTAGACTAAAATGGCTCAATATGTTAACTTACAGACAGACTGTCGGCTTGGTTGAAAATAGCTATAACCTTTCTTATTATGGTTGTTTAATTACCAAAGATGTTTGGACATATCCAATCAGTATCCGACTTTCCAGCTCAAAAAGTTACAATGAGAACAACATGAAAGCCGGGTATAAGGATTGGTCTCAAAGTCTGTCCTATTGGGGAATATCCGCATACAGAAACATAAAAGATAATTGGTATTTATCTCTGGGCGGACATGTTCCTCTTGGTTGGGAACGATATCGCTTTAATGGAAAAGATGGTGTACATGAGCTTGAAACTCCGGATGATAAACGTCATTTTCACCTGCTAGCCGGCTTAAATGCCGAAGAGCGCATTTTCTATATGTCTCCAAATAAAGTCGGGCTCATTTTGGGTTGCGGATTCTACCAAAGGGTTATGAATTCGAAAGTCTATACGCTGGATGCCGGTTTTTCTCTTGAAATTGGTGTAAAATTTTAATAGTTATCGTACCTGAGAACCATTTGTGACGGCATCGCTTGGCTGCACAAAGTACAGTTTGCCGTCAGCATCCTCAGCCATTAGGATCATACCCTGAGATTCGATACCACGGAGCTTTCTGACTTCCAGGTTGACCAGCACACATACCTGACGGCCAATGACCTCTTCTGGTTTGAAATGCTCTGCTATGCCAGAAACAATGGTGCGTTGATCGATGCCTGTGTCCACCTTGAGTTTCATCAGTTTACTGGTTTTTGGTACCAATTCAGCTTCGAGCACTTTGCCGATGCGGATGTCCATTTTGGAAAACTGTTCAAAGTCTATGTCTGTTTTAGCAGGAGCAGCCTTATATTCAAGGGCTTCGTTTGCTTTTTTAGTGGCTAATAATTTTTGAACCTGTGCTTCTACAGCTTCATCTTCTATTTTTTCAAAAAGAAGTTCTGGTTTGGCGGTTTGTTGTCCTTCAGTGAGCAAGTCGATATTTCCCAGATTTTCCCATTTGAAATCTTTCATACCCAACATATCGCGAAGTATTTTTGAGCTGAAGGGTAAAAATGGTTCGAAAGCAATGGCCAGGTTGGCGGCTATCTGAAGACTCAAATGCAAGATGGTTCCAACGCGACCCATATCTGTCTTAGCCACTTTCCAGGGTTCAGTGTCAGCCAGATACTTGTTTCCGATTCGAGCCAGGTTCATGGCTTCTTTTTGGGCGTCACGGAAACGGAAAATGTCCAGGTAGGATTCTACATTTTTTTTCACGCTGACAAAGTCTGCTATTGTGGCTTCATCGTATTGGGTCAGAATACCTTTTGCAGGAACTTTACCGTCAAAGTATTTATGGGTGAGCACCATGGCGCGGTTGATGAAGTTGCCGAAGATGGCCACCAGTTCGTTGTTGTTTCTGGCCTGAAAGTCCTTCCAGGTGAAATCGTTGTCTTTGGTTTCCGGTGCATTGGCGGTCAGTACATAACGTAACACATCTTGTTTTCCCGGGAAATCAATCAGGTATTCGTGTAACCAAACTGCCCAGTTACGGGATGTGGATATCTTGTCACCTTCCAGATTCAGGAACTCGTTGGCAGGAACGTTATCTGGTAAGATAAAGGATCCTTCAGCCTTGAGCATGGCCGGGAAAACGATGCAATGGAATACAATATTATCTTTACCGATGAAATGGATGAGGCGGGTATCTTCGTCTTTCCACCATTTTTCCCAGCTATCCGGAAGCAATTCAACGGTGTTTGAGATGTAGCCGATGGGTGCGTCAAACCAAACGTAAAGCACTTTACCTTCAGCTCCTTCTACAGGTACAGGGATTCCCCAGTCAAGGTCACGGCTAACAGCACGAGGTTGCAAACCCATATCCAGCCAGCTTTTGCATTGGCCATAAACATTGGCTTTCCATTCCTTGTGGTCTTCCAGTATCCATTTCCTTAGTTCGGCTTCATGCTTATCAAGGGGCAGGTACCAGTGCTTTGTCTCACGCATGACAGGAGCATTGCCGCTGATGGCAGAGTGAGGGTTGATCAGGTCGGTTGCATTTAATGATGTCCCGCAGGCTTCGCATTGGTCGCCATAGGCCCGTTCGCTTTTGCAATGAGGACAGGTTCCGACGATGTATCGGTCGGCGAGAAATTGCTTGGCTTCTTCGTCGTAGTATTGTTCAGACGTTTTTTCGATAAATTCTCCTTTTTCGTAGAGTTTACGGAAAAAATCGGAAGCAACCTTATGATGGGTTTTCGAGGTAGTTCGAGAGTAGATGTCGAAGGTTATTCCAAAATCCACAAAGGATTTTTTGATGATAGTGTGGTATCTGTCAACAATGTCCTGAGGGGTTACACCTTCCTTTTTAGCTTTCAGAGTGATGGGTACACCATGCTCGTCTGAGCCTCCGATAAATAATACGTCCTTGTTCTTGAGACGCAGGTAGCGTACATAAATATCGGCCGGAACATATACGCCGGCAAGGTGTCCTATATGTACCGGTCCGTTGGCGTATGGCAAAGCTGCGGTAACGGTGGTCCGTTTGAATTCTTTGGTCATAATCTCTTAAATTTGACCGCAAAAGTACAAAATATATTTCGATTTAATCCAACCTGACGCCCTTGACTTTCAGCTGTTCGATGTAGGTTTCAATGTGTCTGTCCCGTTTTTCTTCGAAGATTTCGCCAACATTGATCATGATGCCGGTTTCTTCTACATCGCCAAACTCGTCGTTGATGCAAGTGCCAAAGACCCTCATTGTTGGAGATAGATTCATATAAGCGTTCACTAATGGGGGTATGTTGCGGCTCAGGTTTCTGACATGAGAATTAAGAATTTTGTAGTTTTCCTTAAAGTTATTGCCTTTGAAGATCTTACTTAATCTGGAAAGGTCCATGTGGGTCCTTAAAGGATGGATTGGATAAACTATTCGATCGGGATCCGGGAAATTCTTGTGAAGGAAATATAATATCATATTGCGGCCTTCTTCGCCAAAATTCGGATACATGGTTACTTTGCCGAAGAAATATTTCAGGTCGGGATACAGGACGATCAAAGCGCCAAGACCGTCCCAAAGATTATCCATTATAAAAAGGGCTTTTGATCCGGCCAGTGAAGACTGGTATCCGACGGTGACGAAAGAACGGCCTAATTCAATGGTATATGGTAAGTATTCTTCTATAAAAAGGTCGGAAAAGGCAAAAAGATGGGCAGAGGAAAGTCCGAGCATGCCATTCTCTTTCGTTCTGACTTCCTTACCGTGAATGAACCTGTAACCACCCATGATTTCTTCTTTTTCAGGATTCCAGACAATCAGTTGTTTGTATGGAATCTCCATGGTATCATAGTGGTCGATATCAGTAGGCTGCCCAGTTCCACCACCTGAAAAGCGATAGGCTTCTTCACGCAAGCGCCCGATTTCCTGCATCGTATTTGGTGCATTGTGATGGGTAATCACGTAAAGCTCATTGTTGGCTTTATTTGTGGTTCTGAATAGTTTGTCCTTAGTCAGTTCGGCACTGATTAAATCTTTGGAGATGGGGTCAATTATTTTTTCCATTATTTTTTCGGCTTTTTTGCCAGCGAGAGGGCTTGTTCCCTTACCCAGTCAGCCCATTTCTGTGGACTGCGGCTACTGTCAAAAGTTTTATATGAAATTGGCTTACCAAAATAAATATGATAAGTGCTTCCTCTTTGTTTAAACATTTCATTTACCAAAAATAGCATTTCGATATTGGTTTTTATTCCAAGGAATTTGCGGATGTTGGCGAGATTGTAAAAGAAATTCGAGTTTCGTCCTTCAAAATAAACAGGAATAACATCCCGTTCTGTCTCAATGGATTTTGTGATGAACGATTTGGTCCATGGCATTTCACTGATTTTTCCCTTTATTCGTCTGGAACAAATGCCAGCAGGAAAAATAACCATTTGCCTCTCTGATTGGTAAGCTTCATCCAACCGTTGAGGCAATGAACGACGCTGTGTTTTGTTACCGACTTTGTTTACTGGAACAAAAAGTGGCATCAAGTTGTCCAGGCTTGACAATATATCGTTGGAAAGAAATTTGATGCTCCTTTCAGGGAATCTATTTTGTATTGCGAGTCCTGTACTTAAGCCGTCAATTCCACCTAGCGGATGGGTACCGGCAAAGGTGTACTTTCCTTTAGGAATTTCATCCAGACCTTCGGTATGGATGGTCAAATCCAAAAAACGAACAGATTCATTCATAAATTCAATGCCATCGGCGTCACCATGTTCTGCCAGAAATTGATTGATTTCATCCTGATGAACAATTTTCTCCAAATACCGAACTAGAAAGTTCGGAACCTTTGTGTTGGGTGCTTTCGCTTTTAGTATCTCCCTTACGTTGATAGACAGCGTTTCAGATTGAGACATTTTTATTTCCTCTTTTCAATATTAAATACGGACAAAAGTATATTTTTTTTGAGAAACGACCAACATTTATTTCCAAATGGGTTTTTGAACAGTCATAATGATATTTTCGCAGGTATTAAAATTTAGATAACAGATATGAACATCATAGTTATCAACAGGGTGTTAATAACTATGATAAAGTTCAGATAGATAGAAAGATACAGGGTGTATAAGATGTTGATAAAGAATTATTTTCTTTTGTTGATAAATATGTGGGGAAAAGTGTGGTAAAGTGGTGTGTAATATGTATTTTTGCCTGAAATAATTTGCTTAATTGTGCGAAGATGCGATTCTTAGGAAACATAGAAGCCAAGCTGGATACGAAGAGCCGTGTGTTTATACCCGCGCTGTTCCGCAAGGTGCTTGTTGCCGAAAATGAACAGATATTATATCTGCGAAAAGACGTTTTTCAGAATTGCATTATAATATATCCACAAACTGTTTGGGAAGAGGAATTAGGTCTTTTGCGATCAAAACTGAACAAGTGGAATCCGGAGGAGCAGGATTTATACCGTCAGTTTATGTTGGAAGCTGAAGTCGAAGAACTCGATGCCAGTGGGCGTATACTTATCTCCAAACATTTATTGAGTATTGTTGGAATTGAATCGGAGGTTCGCTTTCTTGGTGTGGACAATACAATGGAGATATGGCCGAAAGAGGCACTGGAAAAACCGCGTGTGGAACCTGAGATATTCAGGGAAAAAATGCGGGAATTGATGGCTGGCACAACAGAGCTTGCCCGGTGATTTGATGTATTTTTGCAATAATTGATTATTCTGATAAAAATGAGTGAATACCATGTACCGGTTTTGTTGCAGACATGCATTGAGGGTTTGAATATTAACCCGAAGGGAATGTATGTGGATGTTACTTTTGGAGGCGGAGGACATTCACGCGAAATAGTTTCGCATCTCACTACTGGAAAACTCTATGGATTTGATCAGGATGAGGATGCTGAGCAGAATATAACCCTCGATCCTCACTTCGTCTTCGTTAGAAGCAACTTCAGGTATCTTTCAAATTTCCTTCGTTATCATGGAGTGGATCAGGTTGATGGCATATTGGCCGATCTAGGAGTCTCTTCACACCACTTTGATGATACTGAAAGAGGTTTTTCCTTTCGCTTTGAAGAAGGGATGCTGGATATGCGTATGAACAAGAAAGCAGGATTAACTGCTGCCGACATTGTCAATACCTATAAGGAAGAAGATTTGGCCAACGTTTTCTACAAATACGGAGAATTGAAAAACTCCAGACGTCTGGCCGCAGGTTTGGTCGTTGCCAGAAATAATTCGCAAATCACTACGGTTGCTTCTTTTTTGGAAGTCGTAAAGCCTTTTTTTGGCCGCGAAAAAGAAAAAAAAGATCTTGCCCGCGTTTTTCAGGCACTTCGTATTGAAGTGAATCAAGAAATGTCGGCTCTGGAAGATATGCTTCAACAAGCCTTGGCAGTCTTAAAACCAGGAGGAAGGTTGGTTGTCATGACTTATCATTCTTTGGAAGATAGACTTGTGAAAAACTTTATGAAGACCGGAAACTTCGAAGGTAAAAGTGAACAGGATTTCTACGGAAATTTTCAGACACCCTTTCGTCTGATTAATAACAAGGTGATTATTCCTGATGAAAATGAACAGGCATTGAATCCCAGATCCAGGAGTGCCAAATTGCGTATTGCTGAAAAGAAAGAATAGCTGATGGAAGCAAAGGCAAGCAATAATAAAGCATCAAAAGTCCAGACAAAGAAGAAATCTTACAGGTCTTTGGTCAATGAAATTTTCGACGGAAGTTTCATGACGAAGGATGCTTTGAGGAGAAACATCAAACTAATACTCTTGATTGTAGCCTGCATATTCATCTATATTAGCAACCACTACGCTGTCATCATGAGCTTGTCGGAAATTGATACCCTACAAACCAAATTGACGGATGTGAAATATGAAACATTGACCATTTCATCACAACTGATGCGCGAAAGCCGTCAGTCGTTTGTGCGCGAGATGGTAAACGAGAGAGGTCTTAGCCTCGAAGATTCAACGACACCTCCTTTTAAAATCACCAAGGAATAATTTTTAATTTTCTTATGAGTGAGCAGATAAACAAAAATAATTTCAGTGAAGAAGTCCGTAAGCAGATCCGAAGACGCTATACGGTTGTTGTCCTGCTCTTTTTTGTACCAATCCTATTGATATTCTGGACCATCATTAAGGTACAGTTCATTCAGGGTAAGGCATGGAGAAATTTGGGTGAGAAATCAAAAATGGAAGATGTACTGGTTCCTTCAAACAGGGGGAATATCCTTTCTCAGGATGGACAATTGATGGCCAGTACAGTTCCATACTATGCTTTATACATGGATTTCCAGGCGGTGGATCAGGATACATTCTTCCGCTATTTAAAGCCCTTATGTGTAAGCCTTTCTCAAAGATTCGGGGATAAGACTGAAGCCGGATATCGTCAGCACCTGTTAAAAGGGTATAAAAAACAGAGTAGGGAATACCTCATTACCAGACAAAAGGTATCACACACTGAACTGAAAGTGGTCAAAAAATTTCCCTTGTTCAAGAAAGGTCGATATCAAAGTGGCCTTTACGAGAAAAAATATCTGCAACGAAAGAAACCTTTCGGGTCATTGGCTTCGCGCACCATAGGAGATATATATGGTGATTTCAACAAAGGCGGTAAGAATGGTTTGGAATTGCAGTATGATTCACTTTTGCATGGACAACCCGGTGTTTGTGTGCGACAGAAAATTGCCGGTAAATATATGGGTGTGAATGAACTAAATCCGATTGACGGAATTGATTTGGTGACGACACTGGACATTCATATGCAGGATATAGCAGAAACAGCACTTGGGAGAGAATTACGTCGGGTCAGAGCTGCATCAGGCACTGTTGTCCTGATGGAAGTGGCTACCGGACAGGTCAGAGCCATCAGTAATCTGGGCCTGACTCCATCGGGTGACTATTTCGAGACACAAAATTATGCGGTTTCCGACTTAAGTGAACCTGGATCAACCTTTAAGACATTTTCCATGATGGTGGCCTTGGAGCAGGGGATGGTCCATCCAAATGATTCTATTGATACCGGAGATGGACTTAGAGTAATGTATGGCAGAAATATGACCGACCATAAGCGAGGTGGTTATCATATGCAAACTGCAGCCACCAGTATATGGTATTCATCCAATATCGGAGTTTCCGGCCTGATTGACAAACATTATAAGAATCAACCTTGTCGGTTTGTAGACGGTTTATACAAATTGGGATTAAATAGAGATATGAAACTGGAGATACCAGGTTATGCCAAACCCTATATTCCTTATCCAGTGGGTGGAAAACGTTATTGGGCCAAGACGGACTTACCTTGGATGGCTATAGGTTATGTAACACAGGTGCCTCCAATTTATACGCTGGCTTTTTACAATGCCATCGCAAATAATGGTGTTTTACTTCGTCCATATTTCGTCAAATCATTGTCGCGTAACGGAGAGAACATTCAAGAATTTGAACCTAGAATTCTGAATGAAAAAATCTGTTCAGACAAAACACTTGCAATTATTCGAACGATGTTGGATAGTGTAGTTGCCCACGGTACAGGAAGCGGAGCCCGAAGTAAAGTTGTTTCAATTTCAGGAAAAACAGGAACAGCTCAGTTGTCAAAGGGTGCATCTGGATATCAGCAGGGTGGAAAGACTCACCAGGTTTCATTTTGCGGTTATTTCCCATCCAAAAATCCGAAATACAGTTGTATTGTCGTGATCAGGGAACCTAAAGGTGAAATCCCTTCTGGAGGTAAACAAGCCGGAGGGGTATTCAGAGAAATAGCAGAAAGGATTTATTCTCAGAATTTGAGACTTCAGCCGAGCAGACAAGATACAACACAAGCATATGCTTTTCCACTTCCAAAATCTGGAAAAGTAACAAGTTTGAAAGAGGTTCTAAGAGCTTTGAATGTTTCGTTTTCAATGAATTTACCAGCAAAAACAAAGTGGGTACAATCATCAACTGATGAACAAGGTATGCATATGACGTCCTTAGAACCCAGAAAATGGATTGTTCCGGATGTTACCAATATGGGTGCAAGGGATGCTGTCTTTTTGTTAGGTAAAGCCGGACTCCAGGTTTCCATTTCTGGAAGAGGAAAGGTGGTCAATCAGTCTATACCTCCAGGCTCTTTCTTTAATCGGGGTCAACGTATAACTTTGTTGTTTAAATAGATATTAAAATAGAATCTTATGAAATTGAGTGATTTGTTAGAAGGACTATCCATAAAGACCAGCATTGGTTCTTTAGATCATGAAATCGAAAGTTTATGTTTTGATTCTCGTAAAGCGGGACTTGGTTCATTGTTTGTCGCGCAAAAAGGAACTCAATCAGATGGACATGTCTACATTCCTTCAGTTATAGAAAAAGGCGCATTGGGAGTGGTTTGTGAAATTTTACCCGAATCGTTTTCCGATGGGGTATGCTATATTCAGGTAGAAAACAGCGATGAGGCTTTGGGACGGCTGTCCTGTAAATGGTTCGGAGATCCTTCTGAAAAACTTCAGTTGGTAGGTGTTACCGGAACCAACGGAAAGACCACCATTGCTACACTTTTATACGATATGTTCCGTCAATTCGGACATAAGGTAGGCTTGCTTTCAACCGTTTGTAATTACATTGATGAAGAAGCAATCCACGCAACACATACAACACCTGATTCCTTTGCTATTAATGAGCTTTTAGCCAGAATGGCTGAAGCTGGATGTGAATATGCTTTTATGGAAGTCAGTTCCCATTCCATCGATCAACGCAGAATAGCCGGTCTTCATTTTGTAGGTGGAATTTTTACCAATCTGACTCGTGATCACCTGGATTACCATTTAACCCTCGAAAATTATCTGAAGGCAAAAAAACGCTTTTTTGATGACTTGCCCAAGGCTGCTTTTGCGTTGACCAATGCAGATGATAAAAATGGCTTGGTGATGCTGCAAAACACTCAGGCTCACAAATATGAATATTCCACACGCACTCTGGCTAATTTTAAGGGGAAGGTTCTGGAAAGTCATTTTGAAGGCATGGTGCTGGAAATCAATGGCCGGGAAGTGAATGTACAATTCATCGGACTTTTTAATGTATCCAATCTTCTGGCCATCTATGGTGCAGCTTGTTTGCTTGGAAAGAAACCGGAAGATGTATTATTAATAATGAGTACCTTGAAACCCGTATCCGGACGTCTGGAATTCATGCGGTCTCCCAACGGTTTCCTATCAATTGTTGATTATGCGCATACCCCTGACGCCCTTAAGAATGTTCTAAAAAGCATCAATGAGCTAATACAGGGCGGAAGCAACGTGATTACGGTGGTGGGAGCAGGAGGCAACAGGGATAAAGGCAAACGGCCTTTGATGGCAAAAGAAGCAATAGCCGGAAGTACTAAAGTTATTCTGACTTCGGATAATCCCCGTTTTGAAGAGCCACAGGATATCTTGAACGATATGTACGAAGGGGTAGAAGCCGGAAAACGTTCCAAGGTACTTTGCATAGTTGACAGAAAAGAAGCAATACGTACTGCCTGTATGCTTGCAAAACCAGGAGATGTTATTCTGGTTGCAGGAAAAGGACACGAAGATTACCAGGATATTAAAGGAGTTAAATATCCTTTTGATGATAAAAAGGTGATTGCTGAAATTTATTCAACATTACAATAAACTGATTAATATGTTAATACCCCTATTTCACTACCTTGATCAAATGGATATCCCCGGTGTCGGTGTTTTCCAATATATATCTTTCCGGTCAGCTATTGCTTTTATTTTGTCCATGTTCATAGCCACCAGTATTGGAAAACGCATCATTGCCTACCTTCAACTGAAACAGGTTGGGGAAACAATCCGCGATCTGGACCTTGAGGGCCAGATGAGCAAGAAAGGGACCCCGACGATGGGAGGAATTATCATTATGCTGGCCATTTTAGTGCCAGTGCTCCTGTTAACCAAACTGAACAACATTTACATCATTCTGATGCTGATTTCTACTATTCTTCTTGGTGCCTTAGGCTTTGCTGACGATTATATCAAAGTTTTCAAGAAAGATAAAAAAGGTTTGAAAGGAAAGTTCAAGATTATTGGACAGATTGGTATTGGATTGATTGTCGGCATTGTACTTTATTTAAGTCCTCAGGTAGTGATCCGGGAAAATGTGGAGATCGTAAAGAACAAACAGATTGAGCGGGTACATATCCGTTATGATGAAGTGAAATCAACGAAGACCACGATCCCTTTCTTCAAGAATAACAACATGGATTATGCTGTACCGTTTGAATCGCTGGGGGAATACAAGCAACTGGCAGGATGGTTCCTTTTCATCCTGATTACTATTTTTATTGTGACCGCTGTTTCCAACGGGGCCAATTTATCTGACGGACTGGATGGTTTGGCTACAGGCTCTTCAGCCATTATTGGGGTCGTATTGCTGATCCTGGCATATGTATCCAGCCACGTGAACTATGCTTCCTACCTGAATATCATGTATATACCAGGTTCCGAGGAGTTGGTGGTCTTTATGGCTGCCTTTATTGGGGCGACCATTGGTTTCTTGTGGTATAATTCCTATCCGGCCCAGGTTTTTATGGGAGATACCGGAAGCTTGATGTTGGGTGGGGTCATCGCTGTTTTCTCCATAATTATCAGAAAAGAACTTTTGATTCCGATTTTCTGTGGTATTTTCTTAATTGAAAATCTGTCAGTTGTTCTCCAGGTCTCCTATTTTAAAAATACAAAAAGAATGACGGGTGTTGGAAAAAGACTATTTAAGATGTCTCCACTTCATCACCATTATCAGAAACCAGGAGATTCAAGCATAAATGCTTTGATTCAGTGGCCTTATCAGGCTATACCAGAATCAAAGATTGTCATACGGTTTTGGATTATTGGTATGATTTTGGCCGTCATAGCAATAGCAACATTAAAAATGCGATAAGAATGAAAAGAATTGTGATTTTAGGTGCCGGAGAAAGCGGTACTGGTGCTGCAATCTTAGCTCAAAAAGAGGGTTTTGAAGTTTTTATTTCCGATTTTTCTGCTATCAAAGATGAGTACAAAAAAGTACTTGACGATCATGGCATTCAATGGGAAGAAAAGCAACATACTGAAGATTTGATCCTGAATGCGGATGAGGTCATCAAAAGCCCCGGAATTACAGATAAATCGCCCATTATAAAAAAGGTGAAAGAAAAAGGTATTCATATCATATCTGAAATAGAATTCGGCGGACGTTACACCAATGCCAAAACGATTTGTATTACAGGTAGTAACGGAAAGACGACCACCACACTTCTGACATATCACATCCTGAAGAGCGGAGGGTTGAACGTTGGCTTGGCCGGAAATATCGGCAGAAGCTTTGCATGGCAAGTGGCGGAAGAAAATTATGATTTCTATGTCTTGGAGCTCAGTAGCTTCCAACTGGATAATATGTACGACTTTAAGGCGGATGTAGCCGTTCTTCTTAATATCACACCGGATCATCTGGACAGATACAATTATGAAATGCAGAATTATGTGGATGCCAAGTTTCGGATTATCCAGAATCAAACAGAACAAGACTCCTTTATCTTTTGGGCAGATGATCCCTTGATTAGGGCCGAAATTGCCAAACGTGACATTCGTTCCCGGAAATTTCCATTCTCCCTGAAGAAAGGAACTGGTATCAAAGCTTTCATCGAGAATCATTTTCTGGTAATTGATACCCCTGAGCAACAATTCCAGATAGAACAGGAAGAATTAGCGCTTTCAGGCACGCACAACTTGTATAACTCTTTGGCTGCTGCTGTTTCAGCGAATATTACTCAGATCAAGAAAGAAAATATCAAACAAGCCCTCAATAATTTTGAGGGAGTAGAACATCGTTTGGAAAGAGTGGCCAATGTTCGTGGTGTAACATACATCAATGACTCTAAGGCAACAAATGTCAATTCCTGCTGGTATGCCCTGGAATCCATAAAGACGCCTGTCGTCCTGATACTTGGCGGAACTGACAAGGGAAACGATTATACAGAAATAGAAAGTCTGGTTAAGGATAAGGCTAAGATCTTGATATTTCTGGGTCTGAACAACACAAAATTGCATGAATTTTTTGATGGTAAGGTATCCAGGATTTTTGATGCTACATCCATGGAACAAACACTATCCATTGCTTATGAACAGGCTGAAAAGGGTGATACTGTATTATTATCACCTTGTTGTGCCAGTTTTGATTTGTTCAAGAACTATGAAGACCGTGGGGAGCAATTTAAAGCAGGTGTCCTGAAACTGTAAATACATTTTTTTATGGAATTGTTGCAAAAAATATTTAAAGGAGACCGCATCGTATGGATAGTTTATGCCATACTTTGCGTAATTTCACTGATAGAAGTATTCAGTGCATCAAGCACTTTGGCATATTCTACCCAAAATCCATTTGGCCCGATAGCTCGTCATGCTTCGTTTTTAATTATGGGGACTGTTGGGGTAATCTTTTTGCACAATTTTCACTATAAACACACTAAATTAATGGGTGTTGTAGTCCTTTTTCTCGCAGTGGCTTTGCTCATACTTACACCGCTTATCGGGGTCAGGGTCAACAATGCTTCACGTTGGATTGAAGTGTTTGGTGTTCAGTTTCAACCTTCAGAATTCGCCAAACTGGCTATGATCATTTTCTCGGCTTATGTGCTGAGCAAATGTCAAAGGACTGAAGAGGACCTGACCAAAGCTTTTTGGATTATTATGATTTTCACCGCAGGATTTGCTGCACTAATCCTAGCTGAAAACCTTTCAACCGCTTTGATGCTTTGTGTGGTTGTTTTCATTATGATGCTTTTTGGTCGGGTGCCTATGAAAAAACTTTTTATAGTGCTGGGTGTAGTCGTTTTTATCGCTATCGTGTTTATATTATTACTTAAGTTTGTAGATTCCGTCCCGGGAATGAGTCGATGGGGTACCTGGCACAACCGCTTGTTTGGTCAGGAGTTGGGTGTCATGGATATTGGCTTTAAAATTGATGACAGCAACTATCAGACCTCCCATGCCAATATCGCTATTTCGAATGGTACTTTTTTAGGGTGTTTACCTGGTAATAGTCAACAACGAGATTTTCTGCCTCAAGCCTATTCCGATTTTATTTATGCCATCATTATTGAAGAAACAGGTTGGCTTGGTGCAATAGCCGTGCCATTTCTGTATATGATTTTGTTGTACAGAGCGCTTAAAATTGCCAGAAAATGCACCAAGGTATTCCCTATGCTTCTGGTTATGGGATCGGCCTTGATTGTAAGCTTCCAGGCTATTGTAAATATGTTGGTGGCTGTAGGTGCCGGCCCGGTTACAGGTCAACCTATGCCTTTGGTGAGTCGGGGAGGAACCTCCACTTTGATCACTTGTATCTATTTCGGGATTATTCTCAGTGTAAGCAGGTTCGGGGTGCCTAATACAGAAGATGAGGCTGATTCGGGCGATGAAATCGATGATATCAAAGAAAAAGCATTGGAAACATCACAGGAATATGGTGTATAAAAAAGGAAGAACATGAAAGAAATACGAATTATCGTTTCAGGCGGAGGAACTGGGGGGCATATTTTCCCGGCTATCTCCATTGCCAATGCGCTCAAGGCAAAAGATTCTGAAAATGTAAAGATCTTGTTTGTCGGAGCAGAAGGAAGAATGGAAATGGAAAGAGTCCCGGCTGCCGGTTATAAAATTATAGGTTTGCCTATTCGTGGATTTGATCGTTCTAATCCACTTAACAATATCAAGACCCTTTGGATGGTTGTTAAAAGCATGATAAAGGCTAGACATATCGTCAAGGATTTTAAACCAATGGTAGCAGTAGGTGTCGGTGGATATGCAAGTGGACCGCTTTTGCGTGCAGCCGCTTCTATGGGGATTCCGACTGTTATACAGGAACAGAACTCTTATGCCGGAGTGACCAATAAATTGCTTGCAGCTAAAGCTGCTAAAATATGTGTAGCTTATCCCAACATGGAGCGTTTTTTTCCAAAAAATAAAATTCTATTAACTGGTAACCCAGTTCGACAAGATTTATTGGAAGGCGAGGATCTGAGACAAAAAGGTCAGGAATTCTATCAACTGGATTCAGAAAAGAAAACCTTATTGATAGTAGGCGGTAGTCTTGGAGCTAGAACTCTGAATGAAAGCGTCATGGATTGTCTGGATGAGTTGGAAGCTGCAAATGATATACAGGTGATATGGCAAACTGGTAAGTATTATTACAATCAGATACAAGAACGTCTGAAAGAAAGAACGTTGCACAATGTCCAGGTTCTTGAATTTGTTAACAAGATGAATTTCGCCTATGCTACTGCTGACTTGATTATTTCAAGAGCCGGAGCAAGCTCAATCTCTGAACTTTGCCTATTGAAAAAGGCAGTCATTCTGGTGCCTTCACCAAATGTGGCTGAAGATCACCAGACCAAAAATGCCCAGGCTCTGGTTGATAAAGAGGCCGCTATCATGATACGTGATGTCGATGCCAAAAAGGAATTGATACCAAAAGCGTTGGAACTGATCCATCAACCTGAAATCCTGAACAACTTGAGAACAAATATTCTTAAATTGGCGCAAGAGAATTCCGCAGGCAGAATTGCGGATGAAATTTTTAAACTAATCAACTAAAATGTCACAAACATATACACATATTTACTTTGTTGGTATTGGTGGAATAGGAATGAGCAATCTGGCCCGTTATTTTAAGAGTAAGGGCAAAGAGGTTGCCGGTTATGACCGAACCAAAAGCAAATTAACAGAGGAGCTGGAAGCAGAAGGCATTGCTGTTCATTATGAGGATGATATTGCAGCTGTGCCTTTAGAATTCCTGAATAAAGCGACCACTCTGATAGTGCGTACTCCTGCTGTACCCGAAGATCAAAGTGAATTAAGGTTTTTCCGTAAGAATGATTACAAAATTCTGAAACGTGCTCAGGTTTTAGGAGAAGTGTCCCGCAGTAGTCGAAGCCTTTGTATAGCCGGCACTCACGGAAAGACCACCACCACCACCATGACTGCACATCTGCTAAAACAGTCTAAAGTGGACTGTAGTGCATTTTTGGGTGGAATTTCCAATAACTATAAAACAAATCTATTGCTGAGTGACCACAGTGACCTGACTGCTATTGAGGCCGATGAATACGACCGGTCTTTTCATCAGCTGACCCCTTATATGGCTGTGATTACATCCGTAGATGCAGATCACCTGGATATTTACAAGACCCATGCTGAATATTTGGAAAGTTTTGCCCATTTTACCGAACTGATTCGTCCGGATGGATGTCTGATCATTAAGAAAGGACTTCCATTGAAATACAGGGTTCAATCAGGTGTTAAAGTCTATTTCTACAGTGTGACTGAAAAGGCGGATTTTTATGCAGAGAATATTCATCCTGTTTCTGGCCGTTTGTTTTTTGATTTCTATTATCCCGGAGGTTCTATTCTTGATATCGAACTAGGTGTTCCTGTTCTAATAAACGTGGAAAATGCCGTAGCAGCATTGGCCATAGCTCACTTGAATGGTGTCTCGAACGATGAGCTTCGTTCTGGATTGGCTAGTTTTAAAGGTTCCTGGAGACGCTTCGATATACTGATTCGTCGCGATGATTTTGTATATATGGACGATTATGCCCATCATCCGGAAGAATTGCGGGCAAGCATCCGGTCTATCAAGGCGCTTTATCCGGATAAAAAAATTACCGGGATTTTCCAGCCACATCTTTATAGCCGTACCAGAGATTTTGCCGATGAATTTGCTGCAGTACTCTCAGAACTGGATGATTTGATATTGCTGGATATCTATCCTGCCAGAGAACAACCCATACCAGGAGTGACATCTGAAATGATACTTGAAAAAGTGACTCTTAAATCAAAAACAGTCACCTCATTAGATAAAGTTTTTAATGTGCTGGATACGAAACATCCAGAAATTCTTGTAACTTTGGGAGCTGGAAGTATTGACTCCTTAGTTTCTAAGATAAAAAGACGATACGAAGCATGCTGAAGAAGATTCTGAGCATTTTGGCTGTGTTGCTGACATTGGGCTATATTGTTTTTGCAATGTTAACTTATTCTGATAAAGAGGATGATGTCAGATGCAAACAAGTTATCGTGGTTGTAAAAGACAGTGCAACCAATCATTTTGTTCGCGCAGCTGAGATTCAGAGTATCTTAAAAAGCAACCATGTCAAGCTTGTCGGGAAGCGATTGAGGGATATCGATTATACATCGGTTGAAGCTATTGCAGACTCTCATAAGCTTATAAGGCGTGCTGAATGCTTTTCAACACCTTCGGGGTTGTTGTATATCAATGTTTGGCAACATGTCCCTATCATAAGGATTATGAGCGAACAAGGAAATTATTATTTGAATCAGGACGGTAAAGTGACCGGGTTGAGTCCATATTCAGCAGCTGATGTGGTTGTTGCGACAGGTTCGATAAAGGATTCTTTGACAATCCGTAGATTGTACAAATTGTCTTTGTTATTGCAGGAAGACCCCTTTTGGGATGCGCAGATTGAACAGATCCAAGTAGAACCAAACGGAGATTGGATATTAATCCCAAGGGTAGGTGATTATGAAATCATGCTTGGCTTACCCAATAAGATTGAAGAGAAAATGAGCCGATTGCGTCTTTTTTATCAGAAAGGTTTACCAAAAGTGGGTTGGGAGCGGTATTCCATTATAAGTCTAGAATTTGAGAACCAGATAGTTTGCACAAAAAAAGAATAGCATTATGGGTGTATCTGATTATGTAGTTGCCATTGATCTTGGGAGTTCCAAGATAGTTGGATGTTTGGGCAAGAAAGAGGCAGATGGCAAGGTCCGTCTTTTGGCCATGGAACAAAAACCTTTTAGAACTGAAGTTCGTCGTGGAATAGTGTACAATATTGAGGAAATCTCAAAGTCTATCATGGATTTGGTGCAAGTTCTAAGCGATAATAAGGAACATCCATGCAAGATAGATCAGGTTTACGTCGGTCTGAATGGTTATACCATCCGAACGCTTGATGTAAGCAGTACGAGCTATCTATCCGGTGATGAACTGGTCAATGAAAGACACTTGGATGAACTTTCTGACGATGCACAATCTCAATTGCCCGAAAATCTCGATGTCATGGATGTGTTTACCCAGGAATTTCTGGTTGACGGACAATCCGACATCAATCCTGTTGGCTCCATGCCTAAAAGGGTCGAAGGCCATTATAAAATCGTTGGTGGTAAATCAGCCATCATGAGAAACCTGGAGACCTGCTTTGATCGTACCCATACAAGCTTTGAATGTATTCTTGGTCCTTTAGCATCAGCTGAAGCCATACTTAGACCTGAAGATAAATCGAAAGGCGTTGTTGCTATAGATTTCGGTGCTCAGACAACATCCGTCTGCATTTACAAAGGCAATATGGTACGTTATGTCTCCGTTTTGCCCTTTGGAGGCGACAATGTAACAAAGGATTTGTTACAGCTCAATATTGACGAAATAGAAGCTGAAAGGCTCAAAATAAATAAAGGAACTGCCATTCATTTTACCCAGAATAACGACGATCAGCCTGAAAATGAATTCGCTAAGATGAGTGAATTTGATAAAGAAGCGATCGATATCATGGTTGCCCGAATGGAAGAAATTGTCGAAAACATCTGGGCTCAGATTCGCTATTCCGGTATTGAACCACAGAAACTGACTGAAGGTCTTGTACTTACAGGAGGTGCTTCACAAATAGAGGGTCTGTCAGAGCTTTTGATTAAGAAGACTGGTATGAATGTACGTTTTGGAAAGGTAAATCAATACATCCTTCCAGAAAATATGGATAAATATTCCAATCCTACTTTGGCTTTGACGATGGGTCTGTTGTTACTTGGTCAAGAAGGTGGTTGCAGTGTTCCGGAACCTATAGAAGTGAAAAAGCCCGAAGCTCCAAAGGAACAACGTATTGATTTTAATGTGGTTGTTGAAGAACCAGTGGTGAAACCTACCAAACCTGTCAAACCCCCAAAACCACCAAAACCCCCAAGGGATAACCCCTTCAAAAAGATTATGAAGAACTTTTTTGACGACGAAGATTTATAGACTATCTAATATTAAAAAAGATGGAAGATTTTTTGCAATTTGAATATCCAACTGCTGCACCGACCATTATCAAGGTCATTGGTGTTGGCGGTGGTGGTGGCAATGCTGTCAGTCATATGTACAAAGAAGGGATACATGACGTCTCCTTTATGTTGTGTAATACTGACAATCAGGCTCTTATAAACTCGCCGGTTCCTCAAAAATTACAATTGGGAAAGGAAACGACTAAAGGCCTTGGTGCAGGAAATAAGCCTGTCCGAGCCAGGGATGCAGCCATGGAAAGCATCGATGATATTCGACGTGCACTTAGCGATGATACCAAAATGGTATTTATCACAGCAGGTATGGGTGGTGGAACTGGAACAGGTGCTGCTCCTGTGATTGCTCAAGTTGCCAGAGAAATGGAAATCCTGACTGTGGGCATCGTAACAATACCTTTCAGATGGGAAGGAGATCCGAAAATTGACCAAGCTCTTGATGGTGTTGAGGAAATGAGTCAGCATGTTGACGCATTACTGGTGATCAATAACGAACAATTATCACAGATCTATCCGGATCTTACGGTGATGAATGGTTTCAAGAAAGCGGATGATACCTTGACCGTTGCAGCAAAAAGCATTGCAGAAATCATCACTGTTCCTGGTTATATCAATTTGGATTTTGCCGATGTCAACACGGTAATGAAGGATGGTGGAGTTGCAATCATGAGTACTGGATTAGGTGATGGTGATACCCGTTTGGCAGATGCCTTGAACAATGCTTTAAACTCTCCTTTACTCAACAACAACGACGTATTCAATGCTAAAAAGGTCTTGTTTAATATATCCTGTAGCCACGATGGTGAGCTAATGATGCATGAAATGAACCAGATCCAGAGCTTTATGACCAAGTTTAAGAGTGGTATGGAAGTCATCTGGGGTATTTATTTTGATGATAGTCTTGACAAACAGTTGAGGGTGACTTTGCTTGCAACTGGATTTGATATCCAGAATGTCCCTCAAATCAAGGAAAGAAATGATCATTGGACAGACGAAGATATAAAGAAACAGGAAGATCTCAAGGTCTTGAGAGAGCAACGTAAGGAAAAATATTATCCAAATACTTCCGGTATACAGATTCGTCACAGCAGTTATATGCCTTTTGTTTTGACTGCAGATCAAATGGACAATGAGGCATTGATAGACCTGATGGAACAGATTCCGGCAAATAAGAGGGATAAAAGGTTCCTGGAAAAAGTATCTGCTTAAAATTGAATTTGAAAAAGTATCCTAATAGAATATAAGATGACATTATCACAACAAATAGATGCGGATTTGATTACCGCTATGAAAGCCAGAAATGAAGTGGCAAAACTAACCATTCGTGGTATCAAGAAAGAAATTATTGAGGCTAAAACTGCACCAGGTGCAAATGGAGAAATCAGTGACGAAGAGGTACTGAAAATTGTTGTAAAATTATTGAAACAACGTAAAGATTCAGCCACGATATACACAGAACAAGGTCGTGCTGATTTGGCAGAAGTTGAACTGGCTGAAGCTCTTGTGCTTGAGTCTTATTTGCCAAAACAATTGACAACCGAAGAATTAGAGGAAGCCATCAAAAGCATCATTGCTCAAACGGGTGCTCAGGGGCCTAAAGATATGGGTAAAGTCATGGGTGTAGCCTCTAAGCAATTGGCCGGCAAGACTGAAGGAAAACTCATTTCAGAAACAGTGAAACGTCTGTTGAATTCATAGAAAGTAAAAAAAATCATATAAAAAAGGCCTTTCAATTATGTTGAAAGGCCTTTTTTATATGATTTAAATGACACGGGTTCCACCGCCCAAAAATATACGATCTGCCTGAGTGATAATCACTTCTTTCACCCCGGCGTCAATGGCTTCAAAAGCATTTTCCAATTTTGGAATCATTCCTCCCTGGATAACTCCATCTGCCACATATTGAGCAAAGCTTTCCCTGGTAATTTCAGGAATGACACTATCATCATTGTCTGCATCGGCCAGGACGCCTTTTTTCTCAAAACAAAACATCAGTGTCACTTCAAAATGTTTTGCCAGTGCTTTAGCACTTTCTCCGGCAATGGTGTCGGCATTGGTATTCAGCATGTTCCCTTTTTTGTCGTGTGTCAATGGGGCTAAAACAGGTACAACTCCCATTTCAATCAGATTGGCCAATATGTTGGACTGAACTTCCTTGACATCACCTACAAAGCCATAATCGACATCTTTGACGGGACGTTTTTCTGAACGCATATAGTTCAGGTCTGCACCTGTAAGTCCAAGGGCGTTGATATCCAGCGCCTGGAGACCGGCTACAATGTTTTTGTTCACCAACCCACCATAAACCATTGTGACTACTTTGAGGGTCTCTGCATCCGTGATTCTGCGTCCGTTTACCATTTGACTTTCTATGCCCAATTGGGAAGATAGCTGAGTTGCTGATCTTCCTCCACCGTGTACCAGCACTTTATGGCCTTCTATTTTGGCAAAATCCTGCAGCAGGGCCTGAAGTGTTTCAGGCTCTTCAACAATTTTTCCTCCTACTTTGATGATGGTTAGTTTTTCAGGCATCTAATTATTTTTTCATGTCGTTGTTTCGAATCTCTACACGACGGATCTTTCCGCTGATGGTTTTCGGCAATTCATCCACGAATTCAATGATACGGGGATATTTATAAGGTGCTGTCACGCTTTTAACGTGATTTTGTAATTCTTTTACCAAAGCTTCTCCGGCCTGATCCTTGTATTCTTTTGAAAGGATGACAGTAGCCTTCACAATCTGCCCGCGAATTTCGTCAGGAACAGCTGTGATAGCACATTCAACGACTGCAGGGTGAGTCATCAGGGCACTTTCCACTTCGAATGGGCCGATGCGGTAACCGGAACTCTTGATTACGTCATCTGCACGGCCAATGAACCATAAGTAGCCGTCTTCATCGCGGTAAGCAAGGTCACCGGTGTAGTAAACGCCATCCTTGAAAGCTTCGTTGGTTAGTTCTTCATTGCGGTAATAGCCTCTGAAAAGACCGATTGGGTAATTCTTATCCACGTGGATGACAATCTGGCCCTGTTCACCGGCTTCTGCTGAGCGTCCGTCAGGAGTAAAGATGTCAACGTCGTATTGTGGACTTGGCAATCCCATTGATCCTGGTTTTGGCTCATTCCAGGGAGTCGTTATTACGGTAGGTGTCGTTTCACTTTGTCCGTATGCTTCATGAAGCTTGATACCTGTGAGTTTGTAGAACTGTTTGTATACTTCCGGGTTTAAGGCTTCTCCTGCAATAGTGCACCATTCCAGGCTGGAAAGATCGTATTGGGACAGGTCTTCGCGAATCAGGAAGCGGAAGATGGTGGGTGGAGCGCAAAGTGAGGTTACTTTGTGCTTTGCCAACATGGAGAGCATATCTGCAGGGGTGAATTTCTCGTGGTCGTAAACGAAGACGGTTGCTCCGGCTATCCATTGTCCGTAAAGTTTTCCCCAAACAGCCTTTAACCAACCTGTATCAGCTATGGTCAGATGGATGCTGTCTTTATGCAGGTTGTGCCAGAAACTGGCTGTCATGATATGAGCTAGTGGGTATACACTGTCCAATAAAACCATTTTTGGGTCTCCGCTGGTGCCGGATGTAAAGCTGACGATCAATGGATCACTGTTTTTGGTTGATTCAGTGGGACGAACAAAGGGAGCAGCGTTATCAATGCCTTGATGGAAATCATTCCAACCTTCTGGTATAAATGGCCCGACTGAAACCAATTTTTCCAGGGTAGGGCATTCGGGTAAGGCAGCATTGATGTGTCCGATAATAACTTCTTCACCGTCAGCTATGATGGCTTTGATGTCAGCTGCATTGGCACGGTAAATAATATCTTTTTTTGTGAGCAGGTGGGTTGCGGGAATAATGACTGCCCCAATTTTATGTAAAGCGATAATGGTATACCAAAACTCATAACGACGTTTGAGAATAGCCATAACCATGTCTCCTTTTTTGATTCCCAGGGACTGGAAATAGGAGGCTGTCTGGTCAGTTAATTTCTTTAATTCGGCAAAGTTGTATTCACGAACTTCTCCTTTATCGTTTGTCCAAAGCAGCGCACGTTTGTTTGGCTCCGTTTCAGCCCAGCCATCCACGACATCGTAAGCGAAATTAAAATCTTCGGGAACAATAAGTTCATAGTTAGCCTTGAAGTCTTCATAATCTGCAAACTCGGTTTGCTTTAAGTATTTTTCAATCATGTTCTATATTTTCCAATAATTAATGGATCGTTTTATTTTCTCAAGTCAGTTTAAATGATGACAGCCAGGAATTTTACAGATTGACCTTCCAGGGCTTTCATTCCGTGTTCTTGTTCAGCGTTGAAGTAAATGCTGTCACCTTCGTTCAGAACCATTTCTTTTCCGCCAATGCTTAGAAGAAGAGATCCTTCCAACACATAGTTGAATTCCTGTCCGTTATGTGTGTTTAAGTGCATAGGTGTGCCTTCCGGTTTGGGTTCCACCGTAACAATGAACGGATCGGCTTTTCGCTGTGCAAAACCTGCTGCCAAAGATTGATATTTGTAGGCTTTGGAACGTTCCATGGCTGTACCAAGACCCGCACGTGTCAAAAAGAAAGAAGTCATGTAAGGCGTTTCACCGAAAAGCAGAGCAGAAAGTTCCACCTTACAATGTTTAGCAATGTTTTGCAATGCGCTCATTGAAATATCTTCATTCCCGCTTTCATAGCCAAGATATTCAGATTCGGTGATGTGACAAACTTCAGCAAGTTCGGCAGTGCCGATATTCATAGCGTCACGCAGACCGCGCAAACGTTGTGCAATTTCTTTGATTTGGTTGTTCATACTATGTAGATTTTACATGAAATGTGACAATTGATAGGCAAAGGTAAGCTTTCTCTTTCAAAAGTAGTATTTTTGTGTGTGTAAATCTATCAATACTATAATTTATCCTTGGTTAAAATGAAAATACTTATCACCTACGCACTTGAAGAAGAAAGAGGTCAAATTCAACTACCCGATTTTATTGTTGCATACTCTTGTACAGGCGTGGGTAAGGTTTCTACAGCAATAAATACGTATGAAGCTTTGTTGAAAGAAAGGCCGGATATGGTCATGAATATTGGAACGGCAGGCACGCTCCACCATCAGGTAGGTGAAATAGTGATATGTTCCCATTTTTTTGACAGGGATTTGGAAAAAATAGCCCATCTGGGGGTCTCTTTTAAAATTAGTTTTTCAGAAGTTTTACTTCATGCTGGCGGTCTAAAAAACCTACTATCTACAGGTACAGTCAGCACCGGTGACACTTTCTTGACTGATCTTTCTGAAAGTGATTCTCATGCCGATGTTTTTGACATGGAGGCTTTTGCCGCGGCTCAGGTTTGTCAGAAGTTGGATATACCATTTTTTTCTGTCAAATATGTGACAGATGTTATTGGTCAAAACTCCATCAAACACTGGGAAGAAAAACTGGAAGATGCCAGAGAAGGTTTGGCTGAATTCTTAAATACAATTCGTTTTTGAACCGGACACCTCGCTTATTTGGGAATGGTTCTAAAAGCTATTGTATGAGCCACTAAGTGCATAGTTTATTGTACAAAAACAGTTGAGATTCTTTTGATAACCTCGCCGTAAAGATTTACAGTGATGGGACTATAACTCCTGTTTGAAATCTTATTGAACATGACGTTGACGCTTGCCTCGGTTATAGCCTCGCAAGGTTGCTGATAGGTAGTGAGAGGGTATTTCAAATGGACACTGTATTTCATGTTGTCGAAACCAGCAACAATTAAATCGGATGATATTTTAAATCCTGTTGATTCTAAACTGGACAATAAAAGGGCGGCTGTTGAATCGTTGCCACAAATAATGCCTGTTTCGTTTCGTTTAATAGCTATATTCTTAATTAAATTCAAGTCATCGGGTTCACCACAGATGATATTCCCTGCATCAAATTTTAAATGGGCATTTTGTGCCGCAGTTCTTACTCCTTCAATTCTCTGATTGATGGAAAAGGCTGAATCGGGACGGTGGAAAAAATAGACAGAAGTACATCCAGCATCTATTAAATGCTGACCCATGACGTAGCCGGCAAAATAATTATCTATACCTACCAAATCGTATTTACTTCGGTTTGGAAAGGGATAAATATCTCTGTCTATCAAGACCAGTGGTATTTGATTTTTATCAATTAGTTGGCAGATTTCTTCATTCAACTTTTCGTTTTCGTAGGTACGTTCAAGTGGTGCAAAGAATATACCATCCACTTTTTCTTCTATATAACTTTGGCAAATCTTTAGAATGACACCTCTTCGTATTTCTGCATTGTTGGCAACAGTTCCTTCCCATAAACAATCAAAATTTCTTTTTTTACCCTGATCAAGAAATTGATCATTGATGGTTGAGAAAATCTCAGATTCACCCGCACCAGGTAGCAATAGTCCAAAATGATATTTGTTGTCCGCCTTTTTATAGGTGACGGAAGTTCCAAATCCAGCCTTCTTGATTACAAGGCCTTCTGTTTGAAGCGTATTATAGATTTTTGTAATGGTGGGTCTCGAAACATGCATCTTTTCTGCAAGCTCACTTTCTGGCATCAAAAGGCTGCCAAATGGTATTTCCGAGTTTAGGATGTCCGCCCTTAATTTATGGTATAAATCCTGTGTATTGACCTTGATTGTTTTTTGTTTCATTTAATGTATAGCATTTAATGTAATACAAATGTAATAATATTATGTAAGACCAACAAGCTTTAAATAGAATGATTAGAAGTCATTACCAAAAATGTATTTTTGAAAAAAAGTCTTTAATCACTTTTATTATGCCAAACATATTGCATATATTTGGCATTTGTAAACAAAATGCGATACATATAAATTACATTAAACGTTTTAATGTCTATTTACAAATGGACTCTGTATAAAATATCTTTAATTTCTGTGCTATGAAAAAGATCCTTATTATTTTCATCCTGATTGTAGGATTCATTAAACCCGCTAATGCTCAATTTTTGCCGACAAATGCAGGTAAATTTCCTTATCCGGCTTCCAATTATGACGAACCCTACCGTCCTCAATTCCATTACACAGCTCAGGGTGGATATTTGAACGACATCAATGGCGTTTGGTACATCAATGGCATTTATCATGTTTCATATCAGGCCTATCCTTATAGTTTGGACATGGGTCCCAGAGGCTGGGGTCATGCGACCAGTTTGGATATGCTTCATTGGTCACAACAGCCGGTCATGCTTGACCCGGAAGTGAATGCGCCCGGAGACTGTTGGTCCGGTTCTGCCATTGTGGATACCAACAACACTTCCGGTTTCAAGACGGGTGAAAATCCGCCATTAGTAGCCATTTATACTGCTACATCAAAAGGTACTTGTCTTGCCTATAGCAATGATCTGGGTAATACCTGGGTTGCTTATTCCGGTAATCCGGTAAAAATTGGTGGATCAAGTTACAACCCGAATTATCGTGATCCTCATGTATTCTGGTACGCACCGACCAGTAAATGGGTCTGCGTATTTATGGAGAACGGTTATGCGTTCTACACGTCTCCTGATCTAAAAACATGGACCAAGGAAAGCACTTTTAATTGGGGATGGGAATGTCCGGATATGTTTGAACTTGCCGTAGATGGTGGAGCAACCAAAAAGTGGGTTTTGGTAGCCGGAGATGCACAATATCGAATCGGAACATTCAACGGTAAAACCTTTGTTGCAAACCCAGGTGGCCCTTATCGTATGGTAAATAATTCAGGAATAGGGGCCGGTTTTTATGCGGCACAATCCTTTTTTAGAAATAATTTCCCCAGTGATCGGGTCATTCAAATGGGTTGGATGTCTGGCT
>Ga0209430_1000089_pt1 | contig 139709 bp, 98 predicted proteins | sample BarGraIncub1133A_FD_184504 | JGI IMG/M metagenome (GOLD analysis project Ga0209430, IMG submission 184504) | Arctic peat soil microbial communities from Barrow, Alaska - Barrow Graham LP Incubations 11-33A (SPAdes) (version 2) | ecosystem: Environmental > Terrestrial > Soil > Wetlands > Peat...
CACAAAAAAGTATAATCAGACACTATCTGAAATTGAAGATATAAGAAACTCATTAAAACAGATCGGGAACGATGAAATGTGGTTTGATTGGATTGACAAGTTCAGTAATGAAATCACTAATAGTAGGGACATATCTGACCAACTAAAAAAAGGATTACTAAAACTGATACTTGATAAAATAGTGGTAGAATATGACCATAAAGAAAAGGTCCATAAACTAACTATTAATTTTAAGATACCTGTTTACATTAGAGACAATGAAAGGGGGCGACCAAAGTCGACCCAAGTCATTGTAAATCCCATTAAATCAGGGCGTAAACCCAAAGACCAAACTGAACCCGTTGAAAACTACTCTACTGTTACTGACTTTGCCAGGTTACGGGGTTGATCAACATTGCAACCACGCATTACAGCGATATGATATGATAGTAACTGCAGCGGGATGATCGAAACCAGTGGGCTGAGTAACTCATCGGTTTCAGGAACAGAGATGGTATAGTCGGCAAGACCATCCACACAATCGTCACCCTCATTTACGATTGCAATGACGATTCCCTTGCGGGCTTTTACTTCCTGGATATTGGAAACGATTTTTTCTTTCAGATCGTTATTGTTGGCAAGGAATATGACAGGCATGTGCTCATCGATCAGAGCAATCGGACCATGTTTCATCTCTGCTGCAGGATATCCTTCGGCATGGATGTAAGAGATCTCTTTTAGTTTCAGCGCGCCTTCGAGGGCTACAGGGAAATTGATACCGCGTCCCAGATAGAGGAAATTACGGTGCGACATAAAATGCTCAGCAATCTTCTTGACTTCAGCATCTGTCTGGAGAGAGATCTTAACCTTTTCAGGAATGGCCTCCAGTTCTTTTGATAAATGAATGAATCGCTCTTCTGAGATCGTTCCTTTTCCCTTGCCAATCATCAGTGCCATTAATGTAAGCAAAGTGACCTGTGCCGTAAATGCCTTGGTTGAAGCAACACCGATTTCAGGACCGGCATGCGTATATGAACCTGCCTCTGTTGCACGGGCGATAGATGATCCGATAACGTTACAGATTCCGATTACTGTTGCACCACTTTTCTTGGCCAATGTAACAGCTGCAAGTGTATCGGCCGTTTCGCCTGATTGAGAGATGGCAATGACTACATCATCGGCTGTGAGGATCGGGTTGCGGTATCTGAATTCAGATGCGTATTCGACTTCAACAGGGATCCGGGTCAGTTCTTCGATCATGTATTCTCCGACCAGGCCAGCATGCCAGGATGTTCCACAGGCAACAATGATGATTCGTTTGGCTTTTATTAGTTTTTCGTGTTGTTCAAGAATACCCCCCAGCACTACAGTGCCCTTTTTAGAATTTAAACGACCTCGCATACTGTCACCAATAGAACGGGGTTGTTCAAAGATTTCTTTTAACATGAAGTGATCATATCCACCTTTCTCGAGTGCACTCAGGCTGAGTTCGAGATGCTGAATGTATGGGGTTGTCTCTACATTGGCAATGGTTGTGATTCTTAATCCTGTCTTACGATTGATGATCGCTATCTGTTCATCGCCCAGATAGACGACGTCTTTGGTGAATTCAATGATGGGGGTTGCATCAGAAGCAACAAAATATTCATTTATGCCTATTCCGATTACCAAAGGACTGCTCTTACGGGCAGCAATGATGGTATCGGGATCATCTTTAGAAACGATTGCAATGGCATAGGCACCAATTACTGTCTTCAGTGCCATCTGCACTGCCTTTACGAGATCTACCTTTTCATTTACCATGATGTCTTCGATCAGGTAAATCAGTACTTCGGTGTCGGTGTCGCTGTGAAACTTATATCCACGTGACATCATTTCCTGCTTAAGGGTTGCGTAATTTTCGATGATGCCATTGTGAATAATGGCAAGATTGTGCGATGGTGAGAAATGGGGATGGGCATTACGGTCATTGGGTTCACCATGTGTGGCCCAACGGGTATGTGATATTCCTATAGTACTGGTGAGCGTTTCTCCCTGACAGAGCTTCTCAAGATTAGATACTTTTCCTTTTGACTTAAATAACTTTAATCCATCCTGAACCAAAGCTAGCCCTGCGCTGTCATAACCTCTATACTCCAGTCTTTTCAACCCACTTATAAGAATGGGATAGGCTGGTCTGTAACCAATGTAACCTACAATTCCACACATAATTTCAAAGTTATTCGATGTATATAAATAATTTATTTACAATTAAAAAACGGAAATAAATAAAAAACCGTATAAATAGATTCTAATGAATCCATTTATACGGCAAAGATATTAAAAAATCAGAAAGATTATTTCTGAGTAGTATAAACTAATTCAACCCGAAGTCGGCTTTTGCCTGCTTTAGTTCCGGGGATGATGATATCAGCAGCTTGTCTACCCGGTGTAGCGGTGCTGAGTGCCAGATAATAATCCTGCCTGCCTGCTTTTAGAATATTCTGTAAGTATTGTGTAATTGTGAAACGATATTGTTTTCTGACAGCATCATAAGTTCCGGATACTTCTGATGCAACACCTGTTGCCTGATCTTCAACAGCATACTTTGTTCCATCTTTATAAACCTTGTACAAAGCAAGTTGTGGCGGAGCAAAGTGTGTAGTTGTATTAAACGGAGCATCTATAACCAGGAATGCTTCATTAAATCCTGCTCTTTGTTTTTCTTTGTACTTCAGGATATAAGGAAATGTAATTTTGATATCGCTTGGACTCATCCCCGAAAGGAAGAGTTTTTGTTGTCCCTTAATTGTATCCTTATTCAGGAACTGTGCCTTAAACAGGGGATGGGCAAACTGGTAATTGTGAAAATTGAATGTATTGAAACGCTGTGAACTTGCTCCATTCACATAGACACTTAATGAACCTGAATCAGAAGGAGAATGGTAGAAAACCTGGATGCCGGTGGTGGCGCCAGTAAGATCAAAATTAAGGATTGATCCCGTTCCCAAAACATCCTTTTGTGTAGTTGTCACATATAGTCCCTTGATATAAGTACGGAATATTTCCTGGGAGTTAAGATTGGCACCGCCATTCAGGATTTTATTTCCAAAGGCATTATCCAGTTTTATTCGCAACATGGGACCATATTTAACAGCATTTACGGTAACACTATCTTTAACATGAGGGATAATAGTCTGACTGAATATTAAAGAAGCCGTTGCGGGTGTTATATAATGGTTGCTGTAATAACTGGTGTCACCCCTGAGGGCCTCAGTAAGCTCGTAAACCTTTATAGCCTGCGGGGCTAAACTATCTCCAAACAACCCTGCATAGGGCATTTGCAGAATGACTGAATCTGAATGAGCGCCGGTTCCAATTGTAGGGTGAAGTGAAGAAAGCCACAGTTGGGTTGCAAAACTTGCCTCAACCTTACCGTATGCAGAATCATATATTGCACCCAAAAGAATGGTATTGAAATTGGATGCAGAATAACCCGGTAAAACACTTGTACGTAGTGTATCCACGGGGAGATTGTATGCAATAAGCGTTGTCGTATCGGTGAATAAAGCGTTCAGTTTATCTCCCTGGGGCGTAAGATTCAATCCCAGTTGATCTGGTTCAGTAGTACAGGCTGAAAGCACGCATGCAGCTATAAGTGCAAAAAAAGCCTGTCTTATTGGTGAGAGATTGAGTTTGTTCAAGAGAAAAGTGTTTTTTTAGGTTTATGTATTAGTGTTTGCTCACTTAGTTAACAGTACTTCGTCATAAAACGAAGAAAAAGCATCAAGATATGTTTCCATAGGATGATATGCGAGCATAGGTTTCTTAGTTTCTGCTATGTATTCGGTGAGTTCTGCATTGATTTCCGGAGAACCTTGTATGACGGCATCGGAGAAATCTATGGCAGCCTTGATCATCGAAACATACGTCGGTTTTTTATAATGCTTCAGATCTTTAACCTGAATGCCTTCCATTTTAATTTTCTGAGAGAAATCCTTGCTTAGGGGTTCACTAAAATCGTCATCATAGATTGAATAAATAACCTTTGTATCATTGAACATTGGATTATCCTTATACGCTGTTTTAATAAACAATGGAACCAGACTCGTCATCCAACCATGACAGTGAATGATATCGGGGGGCCATCCCAGTTTCTTTACAGTTTCAAGAACTCCTCTTGAGAAAAATATAGCACGTTCATCATTATCTTTGAAGAACTTGTTGTTTTTATCTCGTGTAGTATATTTTCGCTGAAAATAATCTTCATTATCAATGAAGTAGATTTGCATGCGAGCCGATTGGATAGAGGCTACTTTAATAATCAGTGGGTGATCAGTGTCATCGATGATGAGGTTCATCCCTGAAAGGCGAATGACTTCATGCAGTTGATTTCTGCGTTCATTAATGTTACCAAACCTGGGCATGAATGTTCTGATTTCCTTCCCTCGCTCCTGAATGCCTTGTGGTAAATGGCGTCCAATCAAGCCCATGGAAGATTCCTTTAAGTAAGGAGTTATTTCCTGGGCCACAAATAGAACCTTCGGTTTTTCCATGGGTGATCTAAGATGTACTTTTTAAGACAGTGCAAAAATACTAATAAATTTCCAATAAATATCCAAGTCTCTTCCTCGTTATCTTCAAAACGAAAGAATTAGATTTGAATATCTGGTTTAAAACCGGTTATTCGTATAAAAAGTGGCCTGTTTTATGTTCCTTTCATCCCTGTTTTCTTTAAGTTTTACAAAGAGTAAAGGAATGAATTTTTATAAACGGTTATAGATTTTTAAGATTTTTTAAGACATAAAGAGTATTTGATGTTTTTGTTGATGTAGGGACAGGTCGCGACCTGTCCTTGTCCGAATATAAAAAGAACCACAATTTATAATGAAAATAAATTAACTGTTAATGGATTGATTATTAATTGGCATATTGGCATTGATGGCATAACCGACATTTTATTTATAGTTTTTATAGAAACTGATTGACAATAAAATTTAAAATCATATAATTTTGCCACGACTTTCATTTATTTGAAAACAAAAGATTTAACTTCATTTTTGAAAACAGATATTGTTCCCTTTATTATGAATAAAATAGAGAAACACCCAATTCTCGAAATCCCTCTACCAGCTGATCACACCTTTACTTACAATGGAATTGACGTTATAGGGCAAAAAGGCTTTTCTATAGCTGCAGCGCTTCATCAGGCAGGATTTCCAATTCACAGTCATTCATTAAAGAACCGCGAACGCAGTCTCGAATGTGGGATAGGTAAATGCGGCGCCTGCGAAATGCTTGTGGATGGACAGATCAAAAGAATTTGTATTACCAAGGTTGACGACATCAAAAAGGTTCAGGAAATCCCACATGACTTCCAACCGGGCTATGTCGACAATAAAACCGATAACGCTATCAATATTTATAAGACAAGCGTTGTCATCATCGGAGCAGGTCCTTCGGGACTGGCTGCCCGTGAGATGTTGAACAAATACAATATCGCCAATATTGTTATTGACAATAATGATAAGATAGGCGGTCAATTTTTGATGCAGACCCATCAGTTTTTCTTCTTTGAAAAGGAGAAGAAGTTTGGGGGTATGCGTGGTTTTGATATTGCAAAGACCCTCGCCGGTGATGATCTGAGCGGGATCTTTCTTAATGCAACCGTATGGGATCTCCTTGAAGGAAAACGGGTCGCTGTGAAGAACATGTTGACTGAAGAGATCTTCTATGTCGACGCAGACTACATGGTGGTTGCGGCAGGTGCAGTACCATTCATGCCGACTTTCGAGAACGATGATGTTCCCGGAGTCTATACTGCTGCGGTGGTTCAGAAAATGATGAACAGTGAATTCACGCTGCTTGGTAAAAATATATTGACCGTTGGTGCGGGAAATATCGGATACCTTACCTCTTATCAGTTGATGCAGGCAGGTGCCAATGTGAAAGCCATTATAGAGGCAATGCCTTTTGAAGGTGGTTTTCCTGTACAGGCAAACAGGGTAAGGCGTCTTGCTATTCCAATTCTGACTTCTCATATTTTGCTCAAGGCAATACCCAATGAAAACCGTGACGGTGTCATTGGTGCTGTTGTTGCCCAGTGTAAAGACTTTAAAGCTGTACCTGGTACAGAAAAAATCATCGAAGGAATTGATGCCATCAATATTTGTACAGGACTGGTTCCTGACGATCAGTTGCTCATCAAGGGTTATGAGGTATTTGGACGTGATTGTTTTGGAGCCGGTGATGCTATCAGGATTGGTGAAGGGACAAGCGCAGTGTTAAGAGGCAAGCAGGTTGTCTACGAGATTCTTCGTGAGATGGATGTGAAATACAGTTATGATGATTATCTGGCCGTTTCAAAAGAATACATCGATTCTCAACAACATCCAATGAAGGTAATCAATGAACCACATTGTCCCTCACTTGCAAGGATGAATGAGAAATCATTTGTCCAGATCGACTGTTTGTATGGTTTTGCCTGTAACCCATGCGAATTTGCATGCCCACATGGTGCTATTACAAAAACTTCGACCAGTACAGTTCCTCAACTTGACTTTGAAAAATGTGTCGGTTGTATGGACTGCGTTTATCAATGTCCGGGACTGGCTATTTTTGGATATAACCTGAAAAAGGATTGGTTGTTTTTGCCCGTTGAATATGCAGCAACGGAAAACGCCGAAGTCTTTCTGGTTGACAACTCCGGTAAGAAAATTGGAGAGGGAATTCTTGAGAAGATCCTGAAAAAGCCCAACAAAACCAATGTTGCCCGAGTCAGGTCTTTGACAATCCATGGCGAAGAACTTATCAAAGTCAGGGGCTTTATTGTGAAAGAAAATTATCCTGAGCCACTGGACTTCACCCCAACCCAGGATGTGGAGAAAGTAGAAACATACGTTTGTCATTGTGATGACGTAAGTCTCTCGGAAATAATGAAGACCATTGGCAACAGAAAGTTTATTTCTGTTGATGAAATAAAACATACAACCCGGCTTGGGATGGGCGCATGTCGTGGTAAACGTTGCATTAAAAGGTTGAAATCAACTTTGGCAGGCTCTGGGATTCAGATTGTGGGAGATGCCACACCTCGTGGACCCCTTTCTAATCAAATTGAGATTGGAGAATTGTATCCCAAGCGTGTTCGTGAAAACATCATCGTGAACACCAAAGGCAAAACTTTGCAACAACGCGAAGTCAAGGTGCTGATTGCCGGTGGTGGAATTGGTGGTAGCGCTTTGTTCCGCTATATGGCTGAAGAGGGATTGAGCCCTGTATTGGTAAATTATGGTCGTGGCGCTTCATGGAGAAATATTGCAGGAGGACGTCCGGCTTTCAGTTTGCCCGAAATAGCTGATATTGCCTTGCATAATCTTGAGATCTTCAAGGATTTGCAAAAGATCCAGGACATCAACTTCAGGCAAACAAGATATGTGACTTTTGCCCATGACGATAAGACCTACAAGGCTCTTGATGATTCAAAGTCCTGGTCAGATTCATTTATGATCGAGCCAAAAGATTTTGCAAAAGAAATCTCAAAACAGATAAATCCGAATCTTGGTTCTATCTACCAGGCCGCACAGATCACAAATAACTGCTGGCAGGCTACACCGGGAAGAGTAATTGACCTTATTCGTCGTATTGGAATTGAAAAGGGAGGAGAGATTCTTGAAGACTGTCAGTTGGTGGATATCCGTAAAGAAGGTGACAAGTATAGGGCCCTGATGATCGACCATGAAAAGAAGTATGTGGAAATCATTGCCGAACACTTTGTCAATGCAATGGGGCCGGAAGGGGAGAAGTTTACAAAACAACTTGGTCTCGAAACAGGTCTGTTCCCGATCAAGCATCAGGCCTTTATCACGCGCAGGCTGCCGATGATGGGAAAAGATGGTGGTCCGTTAGATATGATTATCGACAGGCGCAAATATAAAGGCTTCTCGGCCGTTTACGGGCAGCAGCTTGCAGAGACCGGACAGATCATTGGTTGTGCTTCTCCTGCTATTGAATTCATGGAAGCGGATAAGAACTTAAAGATTAATTCAAAAGAATTTCTTGAAATAGCATCGGAGATATTTGTGAACTGGTTCCCCAGTCTCTCTTCGGTCGGCTTCCAGGCAGTATGGGCGGGTTACTATGTTGAACCGCGTATGTTTATTGATCCTGAGCATGGTTTATTTCTTGGTCTGAGGGGTCAGGGATTTATGTTGGGTCAATATCTGGCCAAAATGTATGTGGATAAATATATAGGAAAAGAAATACCTACATATTTCGATCGTCTAAAGTTTGGTGGCGATGGCCTGCTTGAACAGTCGTTTAAATAAAACACAATTAATCAAATAAAAGGAGAATTAAAATCTCCTTTTATTTTGATTGTTTTATGCTGCTTTATGACTCCATTTCAGTATTAGTTCTAATAATGATAGCATACATAATACATCAATCCACTAAGAAATCGATTATTTCTTGTGTTTGATAATATTAATGTATAATTTTGCCGACCAAAATATTAATCAGAAGACAGTGGATTACCTAAGGAATTATACGATCCCTTTCATTGGGTTACCTCTTGGAAAACACCATTTTGACATGGAATTTAATGCTAAATTCTTTGAAGCACTGGGGTATTCTGAGATCACAAATGGAGAAGGTTCAGTTCAGGTTGATCTGGAAAAACAAGAGCGAATGCTTGTTTTTGATATAATGGTCGAAGGATGGATAGGTGCGATTTGTGATCGTTGCCTGGAACCCATGGAGCAGGATGTTTATGCTGAAGTAAGACTTTTTGTCAAATTTGGTGAGGCATACGAAGAAGAAAGTGAGGATGTAATTGTTATTCCTGAAGGATCACACGAGTTTGAACTGGCGCATTATATCTATGAGCTTATCAATCTCTCATTGCCTTTAAGGATTGTTCATCCCGATGATGAAGACGATAATAGTCTCTGTGACCCGGAGATTATTCGAAAACTTGAAGAATTAAAACCAATAAAACCGGTTGATCCAAGATGGGATTCCCTTCGTGGATTAACTAATAATACAAGCGAAAACTAATTTTAAAGCGTAAGTTTAAACTTTTAAATATTTACAGATATGCCAAATCCAAAGTTTCGATGGTCAAAATCGAGAACAAGAAAAGCAAGAACCCATTACAAAGCTGTAGCACCTACATTTTCTAATTGCTCAAATTGTGGTTCAACCGTTTTGTACCATCGCGTATGCCCTGAATGTGGGTTCTACAAAGGCCGTCAGGCAATCGAAAAGGCCGCACAGGCATAAGTATTATCATATCATTTTAACATAATCTCGAATATCTGATGAAAGTTGGGTTAGATGTTATGGGTGGCGATTTTGCACCGAAGGCTACCATTATGGGTGCGATATTAGCTCATAAGGAACTACCTTCTACGGTTCGTATTGTACTGATTGGTGACGAAAATGTTATCCTGAAATCTTTACAAGAGGAAAACGCTGATCCTGCAAATTTTGATATTGTACATGCATCAGAAGTAATCGAAATGGGTGAACATCCAGCCAAAGCGTTGGTGCGTAAGCCTAAATCAAGTATTGCTATCGGCTTTAACATGTTGCAGAACAAAGAGATTGATGCATTCTCCAGTGCCGGTAGTTCTGGTGCAATGATGGTCGGTTCTGTTTACAGTGTAGGTACAATTGAAGGGATACTCAGGCCCTGCACAGCAGCTATACTTCCGGCAGAAGATGGTGGTTCGGCTATTTTATTAGATGTCGGTACCATTGTTGATGTGAAGCCGGAAATACTCTATCAGTTAGCCATATTGGGATCGCTCTATGCGCATTACGTGTACAAGGTGGAAAACCCTAAAGTAGGGTTATTAAATATCGGCTCTGAAGAAGGTAAAGGAAATCTGGCTTGTCAGGCTGTATTTCCATTGATGAAAGATTCTAAGGATTTCAATTTCATTGGTAACATTGAAAGTCGTGATCTGTTGAAGGGCAAAGCTGATGTCATTGTTTGTGACGGTTTCACCGGAAATATTCTGTTGAAGAATATGGAAGCAATGTATCGGATCATCAAAAAGCGTGGTGTCAACGACGATTATTTCGAACGATTCAACTATGAGAACTTCGGTGGTATTCCATTATTGGGCATCAACGGTTCAGTAGTTGTCGGACATGGGATTTCGAACGACGTAGCCATCAAGAACATGATCGTTTTGTCATATGAAATACATATTTCAGAACTTTCAGTTAAAATAAAAGATGCTCTTTCTACGATCGCCAATTCAGCTATTCGTGATGAACAAGTTTTTTAAAATAAACAAGCAAATCTGCTAATGACAAAACTAAAAGCTTCAATTACAGGTGTAGGAGGCTATGTGCCGGAATACATACTGAATAATGAGGAATTAAGTAAGATGGTTGATACTTCAGACGAGTGGATCATGACCCGGGTAGGTATCAAGGAGAGAAGAATTTTAAAGGACCCCGGTTTGGGTACTTCAGAATTGGGTTCAAAAGCGATATTGCAATTACTTGAAAAAACAGGAACTAACCCTGAAGACATCGATCTTTTAGTTTGTGCAACTGTAACCCCTGATCATCCTTTTCCTGCTACTTCAGCTATTATCTGCGATAAAGTTGGACTGAAGAATGCATTTGCTTTCGATTTAAATGCTGCCTGTTCAGGTTTTCTCTTTGCATTGAATACCGCTTCTAAGTTTATTGAAACAGGATCATGTAAAAAAGTCATTGTTGTTGGGGCAGATAAAATGTCTTCTATCGTAGATTATTCTGATCGTACAACCTGTGCTTTGTTTGGTGACGGAGCCGGTGCTGTATTACTGGAACCCACTACCGAAGATGTAGGTATTTTTGATTCAATTCTTCGCACCGATGGTGCCGGGAGATCAAGTTTATATACCAAAGCCGGAGGATCTGTTTGTCCTCCTACTCATGATACCATTGACAATAAAGAACATTTTATTTATCAGGAGGGACAAGCGGTATTTAAAGCTGCTGTTTCAAGAATGGCTGATGTCTCTGCAGAGATGATGGAACGTCATAACCTGTCTGCTGATGATCTTGCATGGTTGGTTCCACATCAGGCCAATTTACGTATCATTGATGCAACAGCTAAGCGCATGGGTCTTGATCCTTCAAAGGTGATGATCAATATTGAGCATTTTGGAAATACAACTGCTGCCACACTGCCTTTGTGTTTGTGGGAGTGGGAACCAAGACTTAAAAAGGGAGACAACATCATTCTGGCTACATTTGGAGCCGGCTTCACATGGGGATCAATGTATCTGAAATGGGGTTATGATGGAGATAAGATTGCAAAATAAAACGCATATATAACAATAAAAAGGCCGGTAAAGTCATCTTTACCGGCCTTTTTGTTGTTATATATTTCTCCAATCCAATAGGGTTCAAGGAAATAAATCAGATGTTTTAGATAATCAACATTGCATCACCATAAGTAAAGAAACGATATTTCTCTTTTACCGCGAGGCGATATGCTTCCATCAGGAAATCATAATCAGCAAAAGCCGCTACCTGCATCAGTGTTGATGACATGGGTAGATGGAAATTAGTAACCATCGAATTGGCAATACTGAAGTCATAAGGAGGGAAGATAAATTTATTGGTCCATCCTTTATAAGGTTTCAGGAATCCGGAGATCGAAACAGAAGTTTCTATCGCTTTCATCGTTGTAGTCCCAATGGAACAAACTCTTTTCTTTTCTTCTTTGGCTTTGTTTACAATTTCTGTAGTCTCTTCGGAAATATACATCTCCTCTGAATCCATTTTATGTTTAGTCAGATCTTCAACATCAATGGTGCGGAAGTTTCCTAAACCAGCATGTAGCGTGACCGCTGCAAAGTTTATGCCTTTTAGTTCAAGGCGTTTCATAAGTTCACGGCTAAAGTGGAGACCGGCTGCAGGAGCAGCAACAGCACCTTCTTCTTTGGCATAAATGGTCTGATAACGTTCTTTGTCATCGGGTTCGATGTCTCTCAATCTTTGGAGTTCTTCGGGGAGTGGTGTTTTGCCCAGAACTTCAATCGTATGTTTGAAATCTTCGTAGGAGCCATCATACAAAAAACGCAACGTACGTCCACGTGATGTGGTGTTGTCAATTACTTCAGCAACCAAATCATCGTTATCGCCGAAATAAAGTTTATTGCCAATGCGAATCTTTCGTGCGGGGTCTACGAGTACATCCCACAAACGTGATTCGGCATTCAGCTCTCTGAGAAGGAAAACAGTAATTTTAGCACCGGTTTTCTCTTTTTCACCTGTAAGGAGGGCGGGGAAAACTCTGGTGTTGTTTAAAATCATTACATCACCATCGTCGAAATAATCCATGATATCAGTAAACTTCCTATGTTCTATAGTCTTAGTTTGCCTGTTAAGAACCATGAGTCTTGACTCATCACGGTTATCTGAAGGGTGTTGGGCAATTAATTCTGATGGTAGGTGGAATCTGAATTGCGATAATTTCATAATTTAGTACCTTTGGTTGACCTGGTTGAAAAGGTTTGCAAAATTAATATAAAAATAAGTCAAAATCAAGTACTTTGACAACCAATTACTCAATTGTCTAAAGCGGGTATAAGGTACGACTTTCAAAGGGCTCAAGTCAAGTATTCGTGATGATTATTCCTTAATTTGTTGGCTTTTTTCTTCAGAGGCAGCCCAGATAGAGATTTCTTCCATGATCTCATCCAGTGTTTGGGCTTCTTCAACCTTCATTAATCCGTTTCGGGTACGGCGAAGAACGGTGAGATGGCCTCCACAATTGAGGGCCTCACCAAAGTCTCTTGCTATGGCACGTATATAAGTACCCTTGGTACAAACAATTCTGAAGTCTACCTCAGGTAGTTGGATACCTGTGATTTCGAATTCTGAAATCGTTATCTTACGGGTCTGTAGGTCAATCTCCTGATTCAATCTGGCATATTCATAAGCCCGTTTGCCGTTTACTTTCTTTGCCGAAAACTGGGGAGGCATCTGATCGAAGTCCCCGATAAACTGCAAAGCAGTGTCAAGAATCAACTGGTCATTCAAATGAGAGACATCAAATGTCTCATCTATCTCTTTCTCAAGATCAAATGATGGTGTAGTTGCTCCCAGGCAAAAGGTGCCGGTATATTCTTTGATGGCATCCTGAAATTCATTGATGCGTTTGGTAAACTTTCCGGTACAGACAATGACCAGCCCTGTAGCCAAAGGGTCAAGTGTTCCGGCATGTCCGACCTTGATTTTTTTCAAGCCAAGCCGACCTCTGATATGAGAGCGGAGTTTAGAAATTACATCAAAAGATGTCCATTTGTAGGGTTTGTCGATTAACAGGACCTCTCCTTCAGTGAAATTAAAGTTTTTCATGCAAAGTTAAGGTTCACATGGAAGTATAAAAGTATCAGTATTGTCAGGCCGACAACGATACGATAATACCCAAAAAGTTTAAATCCATGTTTTGTAAGATAGGTTATAAACAATTTTATTGCCAGCATAGCTACCAGAAAAGCCACAACATTACCAATGAGAAGTGTAACAATAGTGTCGTGTGAGAATATATCAGGTGTAACCTTATAAAGTTTATACAGTTTAAACACCGTGGCAGCAAACATAGTAGGAACAGCCAGGAAGAATGAGAACTCGGCAGCAGCCTTACGGGTCATTTTCTGCGTCATACCCCCAACAATCGTTGCAGCTGAGCGCGACACGCCCGGAATCATTGAAATACACTGAAAGAAACCAATCTTCAAAGCTTTCGAATATGTCATCTCTTCATCTACTTTTGTTTTATTGAACCATTTGTCAACGAACACCAGAAGAATACCACCTAATAACATTGTGATAGCCACGGTCAACACACTTCCAAGCAACTCATCAATATATTTATCGAGCAGAAACCCCAATACAGCAGCAGGAAGAAACGCCACCAGGAGTTTATAATAAAAGTTCATAGTCTGAAAAAACCTTTTCCAATATAAAACTACCACAGACAGAATAGCGCCAAGTTGAATCGCGACAGTGAATGCCTTAGTGAATTCAGTTATTTCAGTTCCGAGAATAGTCTCAGTAATAATCATGTGGCCTGTTGAGGAAATGGGTAAAAACTCGGTGATACCTTCAACGATGCCAATGATTATTGCATGTATTGTCGTCATATATTATTATTGTTTAGGCTTTTTCATGATTGCAAAGATCTCGACAACATACCCGCCAAGGATCAGGATAGGGGCCAGCGTAAGTCTTTGAAAGTCAAAGATCGCGTCATTAAACTTATTGGGATCGTCTGATCCGCCACCAATCATTAATATGAAACCCAAAACAATCATACCCAGACCAATCAACAACAGGCGATAATTATCTTTTCCAAATGCGAACATTGGTTGAATGTCTGGTGTTGCTTTTTTTTCTGCCGGAGCAGTTTTATCGTTTTTGCTTGCCATTTTCAAAGAGTGATTAAAAAAATATAAATAAATGAGTAATTAAAAATAATACAGTTCGTCTACATGCATATGGATGTAGCGTCTGACAGCCAATATTGTTGATATACCGGCCAGTAATATGCCTGCAACAATCACGCCCAGAGCCAGAAGAATGAAAGCCATCCAATCATCCAAAGCAATGAGATCGGGAATTTGGTTTCGTACCGTAATCACAAGTGCTGTAAGCAGTGTGATCGCCAGTAATGCTGCCACGGCTCCCTGTGCAATTCCCTTCAGGATAAACGGCTTTCGGATAAAACGACTCGTCGCTCCAACCAGCAACATGCTCCTGATCAGGAATCGATGTGAATATACCGCCAAACGGATCGTGTTACTGATCAGGGCAAACGCAATTAGTAAAAGCAATATGCTGAATCCCAGTAATATTCCACCAATCAATGTTATGTTGTTGTTGAGCTCCTGTACCAGTGACTTCTGATAAAGGACCTCTTTCACCGAAAGGTTCTGCATGATCCGGTCTGAAACAACTTTCAGACTATCATTGTTTGCATACCTCGCAACAAGCTTTACTTCGATCGAAGGCAACAAAGGATTGATACCCAAAAAAGAGATAAAGTCTTCGCCCAGATATGTTTTCATCTGAACAGCAGCTTGTTCCTTTGTGATATACTCTGAGCTCTTCACAAAATTAGCAACTTCTAACTGTTTCTGTAACTGAATGATACGGGCTTCGTTGGCTTCAGGCTTCATGATGATCGTAAACCCGATGTTTTCTTTTACATGAGTTGAAATCTTCTGAGCATAAAAAACGATCAATCCCAAAAGACCAAGCATAAAAAGCACTAATGTAATGCTGACCACCGTAGTAGCATATGCAGTTCTTAATCTGCCGAGTGTGAGTTTTTCTGCTTGCTTTTTCATTCAGAACCAATTCGGCTACGAAGATACAAAAATTCAAATTATTATAGGTGTTTCATTAATATTGAAATTAAGTAGGGACAGGTCGCGACCTGTCCCTACATTTGCTAAAGTGTCAATTCTATTTATAATTGAGAATCCCTTAAGTTTTCCTAATTTTGCATTTTTAAAAGAATTTCTTTTAAGTTGTTTCAATCAAAGCATAACCTGCATTAAACATGGACTATAATTTCAGAGATATTGAACCTGTATGGCGTAAATACTGGGCTGATCATAAAACATTTAAAACCGAAATAGACCCGGCTAAGCCCAAATTTTATGTTCTCGATATGTTTCCCTATCCATCAGGAGCCGGACTACATGTCGGCCACCCGCTTGGCTACATCGCCTCTGACATATACTCCCGCTTCAAACGACTCAAAGGATTCAACGTCCTGCATCCCATGGGCTACGATGCCTATGGCCTGCCTGCCGAACAGTATGCCATCCAGACCGGCCAGCATCCTGCCATCACCACCGAAGAAAATGTCACCCGTTACCGCGAACAACTCGACAAGATCGGTTTCTCATTCGACTGGAACCGTGAAGTGCGTACCTGTGATCCAAAATACTACAAATGGACCCAGTGGACTTTTATTCGTCTGTTCAATGCATGGTTCAATGTGAAAAGCCAAAAGGCTGAAAACATCGAAACATTGATCACCATCTTTGAAAAGGAAGGTAATGCCAACGCAGGAGCCTCTACCGATTATATAGAAACATTTACTTCCAATGAATGGAACAGCCTGAACGAAGAGGCTAAGCTGAAGATTTTGATGAGTTATCGGCTGGCTTATCTGGCTGATACTATGGTTAACTGGTGTCCCGAACTGGGAACCGTGCTAGCCAATGACGAAGTAACCAATGGACTTTCTGTACGTGGAGCTCATCCTGTAGAAAGAAAAGTCATGCGCAACTGGGCATTGCGGATCTCTGCTTATGCCGATCGCCTACTTAAAGGATTAGATACACTCGACTGGAGCGACTCTCTCAAAGAGATTCAACGCAACTGGATTGGTCGTTCAGAAGGCGGGGCACTTCATTTTGCCATCAAGGGTCATGACGCAACCATGGAGATCTTCACCACCCGTCCCGATACGATCTTTGGAGCCACCTTTATGGTGCTTGCTCCCGAACACGAACTAGTCGCTCAAATTACAACTCCTGAAGCCAAAGAAGATATCGATGCTTATGTCGCATGGGCCAAGAACAGGTCAGAACGCGAACGCATGTCTGAAGTCAAGAAGGTGAGCGGAGCCTTTACCGGCGCTTATTGCATCAATCCTTTCAATGGCGACGAAATCCAGATCTGGATTGCCGACTATGTGTTGATGGGCTATGGGACAGGGGCCATCATGGCCGTACCTGGTCATGACAGCCGCGACTTTTCATTTGCCCGTTTTTATAATTTACCCATCGTTCAGGTCGTCAACCGTCCCGGTGAGACACTAACCGATCCCTCCACCTGGGAAGAGTCATTCGATTCAAAAGACGGCACCCTGATCAATTCCGATTTTATCACCGGAATGAGTGTGAAAGAGGGCATAAAGGCGATCATCAAAAAAGCAGTAGAGTTGGGCATCGGTCACGGAACGGTAAACTTCCGTTTGAGAGATGCTACGTTTAGTCGTCAGCGTTACTGGGGAGAGCCATTCCCGGTATATTACAAAGACGGTATGCCTTTCATGCTCGAAGAAAATCAACTGCCACTCGAACTTCCTGAAATTGATAAATACCTTCCGACCGAAACAGGCGAACCACCACTTGCACGTGCCAAAAACTGGAAGACCAAAGAGGGCTATCCGCTCGAAGTCAATACCATGCCGGGCTTTGCAGGTTCCAGTGGCTATTACCTGCGCTATATGGATCCCAACAACGACACTGAATACTTTTCACACGAAGCCGTCACCTACTGGCAGAATGTGGATCTCTATATTGGTGGCGCCGAACATGCAACCGGTCATCTGATCTATTCCCGTTTCTGGAACAAGTTTCTGTTCGATATGGGACTGGCTATCTGCGAAGAACCTTTCAAGAAACTGATCAACCAGGGAATGATCCAAGGTCGTTCGAGCTTTGCCTACAGGGCAAATCTTGAAAAAATGGCCGAGTATTATCTTTGGGAAGTGATCAAAGATAAGAAAATAGGCTGGGATTTTCAACGCGGTTATAAAGATGGTAGGCTCACCTACGATTTTTTTTGCAAAGAAAAAGGAATCATCATTGAAATCAGAAAAAAAAGCACTTTTGATAAATTGGATGAGAATTTTAGGGAATATGCAGCTTTAAAAGGATACAAAATTGTTTTATTTCCATTTGACACTATGGAGTTCGTCCGGTCTTTTAATGGAATCCCCGACCCGCTTGATAAGTCAATCGAGTTTAGATATATTGATACCTATTCCGAAAGCGATTTTGAACCCATCGTACCGGTTTTTGTCTCTAAAAACATCCCCGGCAGAGAGTTATTTACCGATCCTATCCATGTTGATATCAATTGTGTGCACAACGACATCCTCGATGTGGAGGCATTCCGTCAATGGCAACCACAGTATGAAGATGCATTTTTCGTTAGGGAAGATGAGAAATATGTTTGTGGCTCGGAAGTGGAGAAGATGTCCAAATCCAAGTACAACGTCCAGAATCCCGATGATCTGATTGAGAAATATGGCGCCGATACACTCAGAATGTATGAGATGTTCCTGGGTCCTTTGGAACAATCTAAGCCATGGGATACCAATGGAATCGAGGGTGTATTTCGCTTCATCCGCAAGTTCTGGAAGCTGTTTCATGATTTAGATAACAACTTCCTGGTGTCCGATGCCGAAGCCACACCCGATGAATTGAAGATACTCCATCGCACTATCAAGAAGGTGCAGGAAGACATTGAACGGTTCTCATTCAACACTGCTGTGAGCGCTTTCATGATTTGTGTCAACGAACTGACCGATCTGAAATGCAACAAACGGGCTATTCTGGAGCCACTGGTCATCCTGCTTTCCTCATATGCACCACACATCGCCGAAGAGTTATGGAAGATGTTGGGCCATACCGAAAGCATCACCTTTGCCACGTTCCCCGATTTCAACGAAGCCTTCATGGTTGAAAACAACTGCACCTATGCCATTTCCTTTAATGGAAAGCTGAGATTCACCATGAATCTTCCGGCCGATCTATCTGCTGCAGAAGTTGAAAAGACCGTGCTCTCTTCACCCGATGCACAGCGCTACCTCGAAGGCAAAACCCCTAAGAAAGTAATCGTCGTTCCCAAAAAAATCGTCAATATCGTATTGGGTTAAGTGTCTTGGTTGTATTGAGCACTGAAAGTGCATAAGATATTAGCACAGGGTGAAGCCCTGTGAATAGAGTGATAAATAAAAAACCAGCCCTGTAGGGGCGCAAGAATTGCACATGGATATGTTGTGTGTTTATCTCTTGCGCCCTTACTGGGCTTTTTTTCAAATAAACCTATTGTCAAAGGGTTACACCCTGTGTTAAAATCTTATGCCATCAGGGATTGAAAAAATACGACATTGACACTCAAGAGAACCATGATCTCAATTTAAGGATTAAAACATCCTTACCGCTTAATAAAAAGACCATTTTTTGATCATTTTTTGATAATCCCGACAACACTCCCGGATCACTTCCAAACCATTTAGAGACAACTGGTAGATACTCGTCCCCTGTAGGGTACAATTAGTCTACATTTAGCGTACCTGTAGCGTACCCTATAGACGCTACAGGTACGCTAAATGTAGACTAAGGGTACGCTACAGGTACGCTACACCTCTCGATTATCCCCCAATTGTTGGGGAAGTGTTTTATCCTTATCCGGGAGTGATCCTTTGATGATCTTTTCTTGATCATTTCAGTTTCTTTTCATGGTTTGTTTGTTTTTTAACGAAATTTCTTTGAAAATGTCCGCTTTTGTCCGCATTTGTCCACTACATAATTCTTAATTTACGCTTTTTAGGATATTACCTTTATGCTTTTATAAACATTTTAAATCATGAAGAAATGGCTACAATCAATGGACCTTTCGAATTCAACGAGCCTCATCCGCTTCGAAGTGTCATCCGTGACTCCTATGCAATCAGCTTCTTGCCCGACAAGAAAACCGCAACTTTGAGTATTCCAGGTTTCGTTACTGCCAATGATGCCTGGTGGATCACCAAATTCTATGCCGTCAGGTTGTATCTTGTTATCGCGCAAACCTCAGACATGGCCTATAATACGGAAAATGAGAAGTGGGAACCGATAGTCAGTGATCTGGAGCTACTTTCGAAAAAGGCAGTCAGTGACTGGATGTACAATGATAGCATTCCGAAGGATGTCAATCTCTCGGTCTCGCTCGATGAACCCGCGTTCTCTTTACCCGGCAGTGCTGTTGTCGTGGCTCTGGGAGTTGAGTTCGCCCTCTCGGCAAGCAACGGAGAGCCGTTTGCCCTGCCTCACAACGGTTCTGTGGCAATCGTGGGGTGTTATAATCAATAATCAATTAACCGGCACGGGAAAGAGTCAATCAAGATCTCTTTCTCAGGCTGAAGTATTAACAACAAATAAAAACCATAAAACAATGGCTTACCAAACCGGAATTATCAATTACAAGGGAAGCTTTAAAAGCATCCGTAATTACACGAACGTCGGAGATCCCAAGATCTATGCCGGCGAAAAGGGTGGCGCAAACCGTTTAACAGATGTTGCAGATACCGAACAATTGTTACAGGATTACCAACTAAAACCCACTCGTCAGGATAGCGTTCTTTGATGTCGTTGATGCTTAATAGTTGTCCCATTTTATGGTACTTTAATTACACTCAAAAGATACGATTTTTACAGCCCTTTTCCAAGTAGGTTAAATGGGTTTAAATGGGTCAGACAACATTTATTATAAGAAAAGGTGGCTTACCCTATTTTCCGATGTGTTTCTTTTCAAGAAAATAACAAAATATTTAATTTTTAGAACGCACAAAAATAGTTGGCAAAGGGAAAATGAATTCGTACTGTTGAGTTAGAAATAATATTATGTAAATAATAGATATATAGTTAGATATGGATAATTGATTTGATTAAATCAGGTACTTTAATGTGCACATTTCAACGGTAGTATGTCGACCATCTAAATCTTTACATAATTTTTTATGAAGTTTTTTAACACTTAAACTGTCATTTATTCGGAAAAATACCTGTACTTTGTATGTTTTTACTAACGAATCGATTTTTCCATGGATTTTCAGAACAAGGTGCATTCATTTCATATTCCTGTACTTGGCACCGGATTTACTGTAGATACACCTGCTAAAGTTGCACATTTAGGTATTGATTCCGTGATTTCATTGGCAGATGACACGCTGATAGAAAAGATGCGGGAAATATACAGCACTAAATTTGATATTCCTTTTCAGGCTATCTCGGACGCTATTGATGATTTCAGGGCTAAAAGAATTACTGCTTATCTCAATGTGCTTGATGAAGTTGTCAAACATAAATTTGAAGAGTTAAAGAATTCGTTTCAAAAGAAGGGAAGCGAACTCGAAAAATATTTTGACTTACTTCCAGATCTTTCAGCTTTAAAGTTGGAATATCAGAAGAAGTTAAGCGAATTTGGTCAGGGTACTAAGATTCAGAACTGGATTGATCAGAATCTGAAGGCAGGTTCGATTGATGTCAACATCATGACCAAGCTGGATAAGGAGAATTATAAAGGCGCTGAAAAGCTTCCGACTGAATACAATGATGCCCATGCAGCCCTACGTGGCTTTGCCATGAGTGATCTTGAATCTTCTATTGTTCTCTCGGCAGGGATGAATCCCCGTCTGAGTAGCTACTTTGAAGGATTCGAAGATTTCTATCCGGATGCTGATGGTCATCTCCGTAAACAGATTATTCTCAAGGTTTCTGACTACAGATCAGCAATCATTCAGGGTAAGTTCTTTGCCAAAAAAGGGTTGTGGATCTCTGAATACAGAATAGAATCAGGATTGAATTGTGGTGGACATGCTTTTGCAACCGAGGGTTTCCTGATGGGACCTATCATGGAAGAGTTTAAGAAGAACCGCGAAACACTCATTCAGGACACCTATTCAATGTATGTAAAGGCATTGACAGACAAGAACAAACCTGTACCTGCTTCTCCATTGCCAATTAAAATTACGGCTCAAGGTGGTGTAGGGACAAATAACGAACATAACTTCCTGCTCGACTATTATCAACTTGATTCAATCGGTTGGGGAACACCTTTCCTGCTTGTTCCTGAGGCTACAAATGTAGATCCCGACACGATCAAGCTATTGTGTGATGCAAAGGAAGAAGATTTGTATATCAGCGGAGTCTCTCCATTGGGCGTTCCTTTCAATAATGTACGCAACAACACAAAGGACCTGGAAAAGGAGGCAAAAGCAAAAACCGGAACACCGGGTGCTGTTTGTACCAAACGTTTTCTGGTTTCAAGCAAGGAGTATTCTGAAAAGGCAATGTGTACATCCTCTGTACAGTACCAACGATTAAAGATTGCTGAGTTGAAAGCAAAAGAGGTCGATCAGGCCGAATACGATAAGCAATATGCTAAGATCATCGATAAGGTTTGTCTGTGTCTGGGTTTGGCCTCCACAACTATCATGGTCAATGATCTTCCTGCAGAATATGGTACACGTGGAGTTTCTATTTGTCCCGGACCCAATCTGGCCTATTTCTCTCATCAAATGTCTTTGAATGAGATGGTCGGTCATATCTATGGTCGCAATAATGTCATTGATCGTACCGACAGACCGAATCTGTTTGTGAAAGAGCTTTCTGTTTATTTTGACTACTTGAAGAAACAGATCGAGGATGAAGTCAAGCCATTGGCTGAACACTCAATCAAGAAATACAATAATTTCAAGAAGAATCTGCTCGAGGGTATCGAATATTACAAGGACCTGTTCATGGCACATCAGAACGATTACTACATTGTCTCTGCTGCCGATGTTACAGATCTGACTGCGTTTGAAAACAAATTAAATGATATGGATTTGACGACAGTTACGCTATAAAATCACATTGCTGCAATTGAAAGCAGCTTCTATATTCAAGAAGGGTGCAAGTTTGAAAACTTACACCCTTCTTTGTTTTTATACTTAGTTACTGCTTAAATTTCTTTTTTTCTTTTGCCCGTAGGGCATATATATCAAGAGAAATAGATCCCTTCTTCCTTTTTTGCCCGTAGGGCATTAACAATTAAGGTTTATCCCCTACGGGGAAAAGATATTTTATGTGAATGTTTCTATTGATATTTATCCCCTACGGGGAAATTTAAACAGTTTCTTTCATATTATTTTTTATCCGACAACGAATAGGGTTTGCTATCCGGAGCTGTTCCCCATTTCTTATTGGGTTTGGGTCCCATTGTGAAGATGATTTCGCCACCGTTGATGATATCGCTGTGTGTGAACCAGGTTTTGTTTAATGGGGCGCCATTCAGCTTCACCGACTGGATGTAGATATTTTCCTTGCTCAATAAAGGAGCTTTAACTGAGAATGTCTTGCCGTTATCGAGACTGATCGTTGCTTCACTCACGCATGGACTTCCAATGATATATTGGTTGCTTCCGGGGCAGACAGGATAGAATCCAAGGCTACTCAAAATATACCATGCCGACATCTGTCCACAATCATCATTGCCACACAAGCCGTCGGGTTTGTTGACATACATCTTATCGACGATACGGTGGATCTGTAATTGCGTCTTCCAGGGTTCGCCTGCCCAGTTGTAGAGATAGGCCACATGATGGCTGGGTTCGTTGCCATGGACATAACAACCCAGGAGTCCTTCACGGGTGATGTCTTCTGTCTGTGCAAAATACTTATCCGGCATGTACATCGTGAAGAGTGAATCGAGGTGTGCCACGAACTTCTTGTTTCCTCCCGACAAGTCAATCAGCGCGTTCGGATCCTGCGGGATGTACAATGAGTAGTTCCAGGCATTTCCTTCTATATATCCTTCACCGTCAGTGTTCATCGGATCAAAAGGAGTATGCCAGCTGCCATCACGCATCTTCGCACGGATGAAACCACGCTGCTTATCCATGAGATTCAGATAATTGGTAGCCCTCTTTGCAAATGTGGCTTCAATATCCTTCTTCCCCAATGCCTTTGCGAACTGGGCAATGCACCAGTCGTCGTAAGCATATTCCAGGGTCAGAGATGCACCCACTGCATTTACATCCATGGGCACATAGCCATATTTCATGTAATCGCCAATGCCATCATACCTTTGATAGGTTGCGCTGCTTACACAGGCCTCCAGAGCCTTTTCTGCATCGAATCCCCTGATGCCTTTCATGTAGGCATCAACAATCACGGGTACAGAATGGTAACCGATCATGCACCAGTTCTCATTGCCGAAATGTGACCAGACCGGCAATATATGATGGACACTTTGGGTGTAATGCGCCAGCATTGAATTGATCATGTCATTATCCCTTGTGGGTTGTATCAATGTAAAGAGTGGATGGAGGGCACGGTATGTGTCCCAAAGTGAAAAAGTAGTGTAGTTTGTAAATCCTTCGGCCTTGTGGATATTGAAATCGATACCCCTATAATTGCCATCCACATCCATGTACTGAACAGGACTGATGAAAGCATGATACATCGAGGTATAGAAGTTCTCCTTTTGATCTTCGGGAGCGGTAATGGTAATCTTGTTGAGTTCCTTTTCCCAGGCAAGTTTAGCATCGTTACGGACTTTGTTGAAGTCCCAACCGGGAATTTCAGCAGCGAGGTTTTTCATGGCTCCATCGGTACTGACTGCAGAGAGGGCAAATTTTATTTTGACCGGTTGACCATCCTGGGTGGAGAAATTGAAGAAGGCCCTGAGTTTCTTTCCTGCCATCTCGGGGAAGTTATCTTCCTGATTGAATTTACGATAACCCCCTTTATAGACCAGTGTTTCATCATTCTTGCAGCCATAATTCTTAATAGGCTTTGAGAAGGACATGGCAAAATAGAGATAGTTGGTTCTGGCCCAACCACGTGTGATTCGATACCCCGTAACCAGTGTATCGTTTTCAACACGCAGATATGCCCAGAGCACCTTGCCGTCATAATTATAGATGCCATGTATCATGTCGAGGATGATGTGCGCACTGTCGGTCTTTGGGAAAGTATATTGGTGAAATCCAACCCTGGCAGAGGTTGTCAGTTCAGCCTTGATGTCGTAATCCAGCAGTTTGACACTGTAATATCCCGGCTGTGCAATCTCTGAAGCATGGCTGAAGCGGGAACGGTAACCACTACCGGGATTATCGGCAGTCCCCGGATTGAGTTTTAATTTACCGGTAGTTGGAGCAATAAGAAAATCGCCCAAATCAGAATGGCCCGTTCCGCTGAGGTGGGTATGACTGAAACCAACGATGGTAGGATCTTTGTATTGATAACCCGCGCAGTATCGGTAAACATTCTTGTTGTAGGCCCCGTTTTCAACGTAAGAAACCGTGTCTGTATCCGGACTCAGTTGAACCATGCCAAAGGGAACACAGGCACCGGGAAAAGTATGTCCCATTTCCTGGGTCCCTATAAATGGGTTGACATAATTAAAAGCCGTTTTGCCAATGCTGTTTTGAGCATAGTTTACATTGGTTAGTGCAAGTATGAAAATCGAAGTGGAAAATAGAATTTTATTGAAACCTTTCATCTGAAAATCTTTTAATTATAATATAATATGTTGATATTAAATAAATTATATTCATGTTACTTATGAAACTAAATTAAATAAAAAAAGCAAGCCAATGACGGCTTGCTTAAAAAGAGTTATAGTTGGAAAGGATTAAGAATTGACAATGATCTTAATGATCTGTCCGGGTTTGACTGTTTCACTCTTAAGATTATTCCATTTTTTGATATCATCAATTGAAGCACCCTTCTTGGTGGCTATACTCCAAAGCGTATCACCGGGTTGTACCTTATAAGTAATGGTTTTAGTCTTTCCCTGTTGTTTCTTCTCTTCTGAAGAATTATTCTTCCGGGCAGAGTTCTCATTATTGTCTCCGTTTTGCATCTCTGAGATGACAATTTTTTGACCAATCATGAGGTTTTCACCCAGTCTGGAATTCATTGCTTTTAAATCATCAAAAGAGATTGAAAACTTATTGGAGATAGATGACCAGGATTCACCTTTTTTAACAACATATGTTTTGGCAGGAGTCGCTTCACGGGTATTCTGGTTTCTTGATTTACGATCATTGGTAGCCATTACAGGTTCTCTGTCACCGCCATCACTCTTACCCACGATTATTTTCTGTCCGGGGAGGATTGTTCCTTTTTTATCAAGGTTGTTCCACTCCTTTAAATCAGCAACTGTAACATTGTATTGTGTGGATAATTTACCAAGCGACTCTCCGGCTTTGACCTTATGGTAAGTATTCTCTTCAACAGGCACATAAGATTCTTTAACCTTTTTCGCCTGCTGTCTTTCAGTTCTTGAAGACTTATTTTCAGCCATAGAAGGCTCTTCAGTAGTTGTAACATAGATCTTCAGATCCTGTCCCGGATAAATATAATAGTTTTTAATCTTGTTCCATTTTTTAATCTCTGCAAGTGTAACGCCATAAATTTTGGCAACTTCACTCATCTTCTGGCCCTTCTTAACAATGTGGTGTTTCAGCTTAGTGACAGTCTTGAGCTCTTCATTAATTTGTATTGCAGGAGCAGTCTTCATGACTTGTGCCATGCTTTGGCTTGCAACCTTCTCAACATTCTGACTATCGGCAGTACGCTGTACAGGTTTAATAGCTGCCATATTAGCTTCAGGTTCAGTGTTTTTGTTGATGATCAGGCGGGTTCCGGTCTTGACTGTTCTACGTGTAATATGATTCCACTTTTTGAGATCAGTAAGAGATACACCATAATGAGCAGCAATGCCTGATAGTGATTCTTTGCTCTTCACATAGTGGAAAAAGCTTTCTTGTGAACGGCTTAGTGCTGCAATTACAGCCTCTCTGTCGAGTTGTTGTTTCTGTCTGTTATATGCATAAAGAGCATCTTCATTGTTCACAAAGTCTGCAACACACCTTTTTGGAAGGCGAAGGAAGTATGTTTTTTCGCTAGTAGAAGGAATAACTCCTTTTCGATAGGCAGGGTTCAGAAATAATAATTCATCTTTAGAGACATTTAGCCTTTCTGAAAGCACATCGAATGTCAGGAAGTCTTTAACGAGAACTGTGTCAATTTCATGGTATTTAAAGATGGGCATTATGGGGACCAGGTTATGATCACTGGCATGGTTCATCACATATGTAACGGCAATAAAGGCCGGCACATAACCTTTGGTTTCCTGTGGAAGGTAAGGACTTATTTCCCAGAAACTGGTTTTTCCACCCGATCTGCGGATAGCTTTGGTAACATTGCCGGTGCCAGAATTATAAGCTGCCAATACAAGGAGCCAGTTTTTGTGGACCTTGTAGAGATCATTAAGATGTTTACAAGCGGCAATTGTAGCTTTATAGGGGTCGCTACGGTCGTCAACATATGAGTTGACGTCCAGATTGTATTGCTTGCCGGTTCCATACATGAACTGCCATAGTCCACCTGCACCAACTGGTGATCTGGCGATAGGGTTCAGTGCTGATTCTACAATAGCCAGGTATTTCATTTCTAATGGGATTCCATATCTGTCTAAAAGTTCTTCAATCATCGGGAAATATAACTGGGCCAGTCCTAACATACGCTCTGTAAGGGCACGTTTCTTGACTGCATAAAGCTCGATCATTTCTTTGACCTGTCTGTTATAGACCAGGGGTATAGGAGATGTTTTGCTCAGTTGAGCAAAGCGCTCCTGGTATACTTGATCTGAATAAAAGGGGACAAAATCTTTGGCAAAGTTATGGGTATTGCTATAATTTACGTCGTATAGATTATTGGATTTACCAAAGAATTGCAGATTCGCCAGACTGTCCAGCATTGCAGCTACCGGATTATCCACACGCTTGGCAGGAACAATGAAAGAGGTATCACTCATTGATTGTCCCTTCTCAATCTGGGCAGTTGCTACTGATCCGATTAAGGTAAATAGCAGTAAAAAATATGAAAAAGTATGCTTCATGCTTATATAATATCTTCCTTTATGATATGTGCCGTAGGATGCTTCGTTAAAGATAATACAAAAATATATTTTTTATGCATCAAACAGCTTTAAATTTAGAACAATTAACAAATCAATAAATCTGATTTTCATTATAAAATTAATTAGAACCTGTTTAATAACTAATCAGAACCTGTATAATTTTAGTTTTTTCTTTTGCCCGTAGGGCATATATATCAATAGAAATACATTTCTCTCCTCTTTTTGCCCGTAGGGCATTAACACTGTAGGTCAATCCCCTACGGGGAAAAGACAGATGATGTGAATGTTTCTATTGATATTTATTCCCTACGGGAAAATTTAAACAGTTTTTAATGTAATTAATTAGTTTCCGCAACTGCAACCGCAGCAGCTTCCGCCATCATTTTTGAGTACACCAAGTTGATAACCGACTTTTTTGAAAGCCTCGATACAACGATCCAGATGTATTTGTTCATGACCGGCCGAAAGTTGAACACGGATACGTGCCTGTCCTTTTGGAACCACGGGATAATAGAAACCGGTTACATAGATTCCCTCTTCGAGCAGACTGGCTGCAAAGTCCTGTGATAGCTTGGCATCATAAAACATGACCGCACAGATTGCAGACTGGGTAGGCTTGATATCGAAACCGGCTTTGATCATCTCCCTGACAAAATAAGCCGTGTTTGCATGGAGCTTATCCTGCAAGACATTGTTTTCGCTCATCATTTCAATCATCCTGATACCGGCTGCAGCAACCATAGGAGGAATAGAATTACTGAACAGGTATGGACGTGAACGCTGACGAAGCAGGTCGATAACTTCCTTCTTTCCTGTTGTAAATCCACCTATAGCACCGCCAAAAGCTTTGCCAAGAGTTCCTGTTATGATCTCAACCTTGCCTTTGCAATTGAAAAGCTCAGTGACACCACGACCGGTTTGCCCCACGACACCTGCAGAATGTGACTCATCAACCATTACCATGGCATCATATTTCTCTGCCAATTCGAGGATCGTTCCCAACGGGGCCACATTGCCATCCATCGAGAAGACACCATCGGTAACGATCAGGCGGAAGCGCTGAGCCTGGGAGAGTTTAAGTTGTTTTTCCAGATCAGCCATGTCTGCATTGGCGTATCTGTAGCGGACAGCCTTACAGAGACGGACTCCGTCGATGATAGAAGCATGATTCAAAGAATCACTGATAATGGCATCCTGTTCGTTGAGCAATGGTTCAAAAACACCACCGTTAGCATCAAAACATGCTGCATACAGAATAGTGTCTTCGGTACCAAAGAATTCAGCAATCTTCACTTCCAATTCTTTATGCAGATCAGAAGTTCCACATATAAAACGGACAGAAGACATACCATATCCATGCGTGTCAAGTGCTTTTTTAGCAGCGTTGATAAGCTCTGGACTGTTTGATAGACCAAGATAATTATTGGCACAAAAATTTAAGACCTCTTTACCGGTGTTGATTTTGATTTCTGCTCCCTGGGGGGAAACAATAATACGTTCATTTTTAAAAAGGCCGGCTTCTTTGATGTCGGCTAACTCTTTGGCGAGATGTTCCTTGAAGCTGGTATACATTACAAAAATTGTTTTTAGTTATACATGATAAATATCTACAAAGATAGGGTTTTTAAAAAATCCATCCTTTCTAATTAACGATTTCATTCTTATATTTTTAATAATGTTTTGACACTTAAATAAAATCTCTAATTTTGCGAATATTATTCAAACCACTATATATTTTCTGAACATATTTTATTACACCACTTTATGAAAAACATTCTTGTTATAGGGTCATTTGGACAGATTGGTTCTGAACTGACTCCCGAATTGCGTCGTCGTTATGGTAGTTCTAATGTAGTCGCTGCAGATCTTCATGTTAAAACGGATAATCCCATCGCTCAGGAAGGACCCGTTGAGATTCTTGATGTTACAAGCCAACAATCTATTGCTACAATTGTAAGTAAGTACAAAATCGATACCATTTTCAACATGGCCGCTATCTTATCTGTAGTCGCCGAAACGAAGCCTCAGGTTGCATGGAATGTTGGGGTTAATGGGATCTTTAACTGTCTTGAAGTAGCACGCGAATATAAATGTGCACTCTTCACACCAAGCTCAATAGCCGCCTTTGGTGAAGGCACACCGCTTGATCATACCCCACAGGATACCATTCAGCGTCCCGGTACGATGTATGGCGTTACAAAGGTCACCAGTGAACTGCTGAGCGATTATTACAATAAACGCTATGGTGTTGATACACGTAGTGTACGTTATCCGGGTATAATTTCAAATGTTACCATGCCGGGTGGAGGTACAACAGACTACGCGGTAGAAATATATTATGAAGCTGTCAAATCGGGACGCTATACCTGCTTCCTGAAAAAAGGCACTTTCCTTGACATGATGTATATGCCCGATGCCCTCAATGCAACCATTCAGCTCATGGATGCTGATCCTTCTAAATTAAAGCACCGTAATGCATTCAATATTTCTGCCATGAGTCTTGATCCTGAGATGATTGCTGCTGAAATCAGGAAACATATCCCTGGATTTAATCTCGATTACCAGATCGAGGATGGGAAACAAAAGATTGCTGATTCCTGGCCAAACAGCATGGACGACAGTTGTGCACGCAAGGAATGGAACTGGAAACCTGAATGGGATCTGGCTGCCATGACAACAGATATGCTGAAAGCCATCAAGGAAAAGAATGAAAAAGGGGTGCTCAAAACAGCTGGAGTTTAATTATAATATGCACCATCAAAAATCATTATTCGTAATCTGATACCAAAACATGTAGAGACGCAATATTTTGCGTCTCTTTTTTTTAGAATATTCCCATGACTTTGAGACGCAATATTTTGCGTCTCTACGATATAGTGGACCACTAACTCTGTTATTCACCCTCTGCCTTTCACCTGCTCATGTGTGAATTATGTAATTTATTTCAAAAATTATATAACGGATTTTCCTCTTTTCTCATTCATCTTTGTAAGATAATCAGTTACTGACTGGTATGCTCATTGGATTACTGTCTGACGCATAACTTTTCAGTCTTTTACATTTAAAAAAATCACTCGTGTTTAATATCGCCTCTGATAAATATCTTTTTACAAAAAGGTTGGATACCTTTTTTATGAGCGTGAATAAAGCTTTCAGGTTTGTCATTCAGTTTTTCAAACAGGTCTTTATTCCTCCGTTTCATTTCAAAGAGGTGATCAACCAGTGTTATGAGATCGGTTTAAAAGCGCTGCCACTCATCACCCTCACGGGATTTATTATTGGCATTGTCTTCACTAAACAATCACGACCGGCCCTGTTAGAGTTTGGTGCTGCTTCATGGTTGCCTTCCTTAATGGGGATTGCAATTATAAAAGCATTGGGACCATTGGTCACAGCACTGATCTGTGCCGGCAAGGTCGGCTCAGGTATCGGCGCTGAACTAGGCTCGATGAGAGTAACAGAACAGATTGATGCAATGGAGGTTTCAGCCATAAATCCCTTTAAATATCTGGTGGTTTCACGGGTCATGGCAACCATGATCACTATCCCCGTCCTTTCGTTCTATTGTATCATCGTGGGTTTATTGGGTTCCTATATCAACGTCCGAGCCGAAGAATCTACCAGCTTCCTGACCTTCTTTAAGAACGCATTTTCGACTTTACAGTTCCTGGATCTGTTTACTTCAGTCGTAAAGACGATCGTATTCGGCTTCACCATCGGCATGGTTGGCAGCTACAAAGGGTTCAACGCTACCCAGGGGACGCGCGGTGTAGGCAAGGCAGCTAACCAGGCAGTGGTTATGGCTATGTTTTTAGTCTTCCTTGAAGAAGTTATAATTGTTCAGGTTTCAAACTGGATCAGATATTATTAAAGATGGAAAATCAACAAAACCTATCAAACATAAACCGTGATACACCGGTGATCGTCATCAAAGATTTATATAAATCATTTGATGATCTCGATGTATTGAAAGGTGTAAACCTCACGGTCTATAAAGGCGAAAATGTGGTAGTCCTGGGTAAATCCGGGAGTGGCAAATCTGTATTGATCAAGATTATTATTGGGTTACTCAAAAAGGATAGCGGAGAAGTCATGGTATTGGGGCAGGATGTAGACAAGCTTTCAGAGAAGGAATTGAATGCATTGCGGTTGCGCATCGGGTTTTCTTTTCAGAGCAGCGCCTTGTATGATAGCATGAACATTCGGCAGAATCTTGAATTTCCATTGACGATGAATATCAAAAACCTCAGCAAAGAGAATATTGAGAAAGCAGTAGTAGAGGTGTTGGATGCAGTTGGTCTGGAAAACAAAATGTATGACATGCCTGCTGACCTTTCGGGAGGACAGCGCAAACGGATTGGTATTGCACGCACACTCATTCTCAGGCCCGAGATCATGTTGTATGATGAACCCACTGCCGGCCTGGATCCAATCACCAGTTTCGAGATAAATAAACTCATTAAACGGGTGCAGAAACAATTCAACACCAGTTCGATCATCATCACCCATGACCTCACATGTGCCAAAGTAACCGGTGACCGGATAGCGATGTTCGTTGAAGGCAGGTTTACACGGGTAGGGGATTTTAAAGAAGTGTTCGACACTACAGATGAACAGGTAAAAGGTTTTTACGATTACAATTTTATTCAATAAGACATGAAAAACTCACCCAATAAAAGAGCAGTTATAGTTGGTCTCTTTATTTTTGTAGGATTGCTTCTCTTTGTAGCCTGCGTTCTCATTATCGGAAACCTGCATGAGACGTTTAAAAAGAAGACCGAAATAGTAACGCTTTTCGATGATGTCGGCGGTTTACAGGTTGGGAATAATATCTGGTTCTCGGGAGTCAAAATCGGAACAGTCAGCAGCCTTAAGTTCTATGCAGATCGCAAGGTCAAAGTAATGATGAAGGTCGAAGACAAGGCAGTACCCTATATTCGCCAGGATGCTTTTGTTAAACTAAGTACCGATGGACTGATTGGTAATAAAATACTGGTTATTTATGGCGGAACATCTAAGCGGCCCCAGATCAGTGAAGGAGATACACTGAGGGTTGAAAAGACATTTTCTTCCGATGAAATGATCAATACCTTGCAGGAGAACAACAAGAATCTGTTGGAAATCACCAAGGACTTTAAGATCATCAGCCACAAGATTGCCAATGGAGAAGGGACAGTGGGTAAGCTAATCGGCGATAATTCTTTGTATGCTCATCTCGACTCCGCAACCCTTTCACTTCAGAATGCATCCATACAGGCAAAACAACTCATCACCTCTTTAACAATTTTTAGTAAAGGTCTTAATAAAAAAGGTACCTTAGCGAATGAACTCTCAACCGATACAGTTGTTTATAAATCTATTAAGGCTTCTGTTTTACATCTGCAACAAATATCTGATAATGCTAATGTCTTTATAAATAATCTAAAAGAAGCCAGCACTAATCCACACTCTACAATTGGTGTTCTATTGCACGATGAGGAATCGGGAAAACGATTGAAACAAACTATAAAGAATCTGGAATCCGGCACTCTGAAACTTGATCAGGATCTTGAAGCGGCCCAGAGTAGTTTTTTACTCAAGGGTTATTTCAGGAAACAGGCAAAAGAAAAAAAAGCAATAACAGCCACTAAAGCAACTGATATTAAATAGCATTAGAGGAATTAAAATGGAAAACAATGATCAGATAATTTCAGAAAATGTTGATGCAGCTATAAATGAAGCTGAGAGGAGTAGTTCGTATGAACCAATATTCTGGTTTGATGAACAGGAAGAGAACGAGCAGTTTATCCGATTTGTCGAGGATCTTGCTACCTACTATTAGAAAAGCAGCAATGATTGCTTGTGAAGAAATGATTATGTTGGATGATTGTTTTGTGTAATTTTGCAGTCAATTTTCCAAACGGATACCTGTAATCACTTGAGCTCACGAATAAGTGACTCACAGGGTCTTACCGGGAAATATCAAATATTGCCAAGGCAATAGGGCTACATTAATACACTGAAGAATGAAGATTGCAGCATTGGTTTCCGGGGGAGTTGACAGTTCAGTAGTGGTTCATCTGCTGAAAGAACAGGGTTATGATCCAACCATATTCTATATCAGAATCGGGATGGACGATGATTCTTTCGACTGTCCGGCAGAGGAGGATATCGAAATCACCAGCTGGGTAGCCAAAAAGTATGGCTGCAAGCTTGAGATCGTATCACTGCAACAGGAATACTGGGACCAGGTTGTGGCCTATACTATCGATAGTGTCAAGCGTGGCTACACCCCGAACCCGGATGTGATGTGTAATAAGCTGATCAAGTTTGGCAGCTTCGAAGAGAAGTATGGAAAAGAATTCGATAAGATAGCGACCGGTCATTATGCGACCAATCATTTCATAGGCAACTACCATTGGCTGGGGACTGCAAAGGATCCAATCAAGGATCAGACCGATTTCCTGGCGCAGATCAATTATCATCAGCTCAGCAAACTGATGTTTCCTGTCGGGAATATGATGAAGAATGAGGTGCGTGAGATAGCTGTAAAGGCAGGACTTCCGAGTGCTGCCCGGCGCGACAGTCAGGGCATCTGTTTCCTGGGGAAGATCAATTACAACGATTTCCTCCGACGGTTCCTGGGTGAAAAGGAGGGTGCAATCATCGATCAGGGCAGTGGCAAGAAGATCGGAACCCATAAAGGTTTCTGGTTTCATACCATCGGACAACGCAAGGGACTGGGATTAAGTCAGGGCCCCTGGTTTGTGGTGAACAAGGATACCGACCAGAACATTGTCTATGTCGCCAATGGTTATGATCCCGATTCACAGTATGCGACCGAAGTACGTCTGCAGGGCATGCAGTTCATCACCAAAGACATCTGGGGTGATTTCGAAGATGGTCGCGAGATCACCTTCAAGATCCGTCATACCCAGGACTTCGCAAAAGGCACAATCTATAAAGCAGACAACATCTATACCATCAAGGCCCACGAAAGAGTTGCCGGCATTGCACCAGGGCAGTTTGGAGTGATATATGACAAGGATGCAAAGCTTTGTCTGGGTAGTGGCGTGATTTTATAAATGTTTAAAAGCAATCATGTAGAGACGCAATATTTTGCGTCTCAATGCAATGTAGATCTTCAATAATTGAGACGCAAAATATTGCGTCTCTACACTAAGCAGTCCAGTCTTAGCTTTTCTTTATCAGACAGATTATTTTTCCGGTAAAGGATGGAAATAGATCTTCCCTTCGGGATGACTGGATAAGAGAATATATTTATCTGTTTTCAAAAGTCTTTTAAAGCTCAGCGAATCAGGACCTGCGTTGTCCTGGACCCATACCAGATAATACTCCTGCTGATTATCCCCGAAATAGTATTCATTTTCTTCTTTAAAAATCTTGTTAGGAAGTGCCTCGGCCTTTAGTCCCGTGAAGAGATAGACAGCCTCATTTCCATTGGAATAAATGTGTGTATCTTCATTAAAACGTTCTTTATGCTTTTTGATGTAATCCATAAGCTGCGAATTCTTCCATCTGTCTTCTGCATATCCGGGAAGTCCATTGTGTTCTGCCATATCGTAATGGTCATAGTTGTCCTTATATTGGCCATAGGAGATGATTACAAACAAGAGATAAAATAAAACGCCTAGACCATATTTTCTCCAACTGCTTTGTTTTGAAATCAACCACGTAATTACAAAAGTAAAGGGAAGCACACAAGGTAGATAGAGCGGTGATAACAATCTCATGTCCAGAGTTTCGAACCTTGAGAAGGTTGAAGACAACACCATAAAGAGCGCATAAACAATAAAGTAGACCGCCAGGATATTCCAGTAGTTATAATAACGGTTCGTCTTATAGATATGAATGATATGCGAATAGATATAGAAAACAAAAAACGATACACCGATCAGCACAATGAAGGCCATAGGAAAGCTGTGCAGATAGAAAAAGTCACCAAAGACATTCGAATAGTTCTCGATATTCTTAAACAACGAAGTGAAGCTTTTCTGCCGGTCACCCATCATCATGTTTGTAATGAGATAATTCCTGTAAAGATTTGCAATCCAGAAAGCACTGCCCAGTGTACCCAGCAGCCCAAGATGACCAATCTTTTTTCCAATCGGTAATTTCCTGTCCAACAGGATCATCAACCCCGCGGCACCAATCAAAGTCACTCCTGCATAACGGACAAGACAAGATACTCCAGCAATAACTGCAACAATTACTAACCACTTGATCGTTTTATACTGCCCATATTGATGGAGCGCTATGAAAAACAGCAACGTGATTACAAGAAACAGTGTCTCGGATAGCATCATGGTATAGATGCCAAGCATCGCAGGACTAAATACAATGAGTAACAGGAAAGGGATCTTGACCCATTTGTTTTTTGTCGAGATATGATTGATGATGCCACCACTCAGATAGATCAGACAAAAGTAAAGGACCATGTTGATGAACTGCCCGGACTGCAGAAGATCTACCCGTGTAATAAAGAGGATCAGACTCAGGAAAGCGGGGTAGCCAATGGGGAAATCAATGAGAGGAAAGCCATCAAGGTCCATGAAGCCGTTTCCGTGAACAACATTACGGGCAGTGCTCATGTAAGCTATAGAATCAGGCTCTAATCCAATGCCACAATGTTTGGTATACAGGTATATCAATAAAACACCCAGTAAGCTAACTATAAAGGAATCAATATTTCTTTTAAGAGAGAAAAGGTTATTACCGGAGACCATAGTATTTTTGAGAATGTTTTTGAACAATTAGCTGACTTTTATTTTGTTTGATTCGCTTTCGATGAAGGATGAAAATAGAGTCTTCCCTCTGGAGCAGAAGCCAATTCAACATAGTAATTCTCTTTCAATAACTTCGCAAGACTGATGTATTCGGGATCAGCGCAGTCATAAAACCAGACCAGGTAATAATCATTTTGCTGTTCTTCCCTGAAGTTTTCAATGTCACCCTTTGATTCAACGTGAGGAATTAAATCAGCTTGCAGGCCTGTAAAAAGATAAACGGCCTCATTACCATCCGAATAGATCTTGGTCCCCTCTTTGAAGCGTTTCTTGTCACTCTTGATATAATTCAGGATGGGTGAATTCCTCCAACTGTCTTCAGCATATCCAGGCAACCCTGCTTCTGTTGCATCCTGATAATAAACCCGGTTATCCTTGTACTGGTAATAGTTAATGACCACAAATAAAATGACGAATACCGATATCAGACCATATTTTTTCCAGCCCTGCAATTTTGAGATCACCCATGGGGTGACAAATGTTAAGGGTAACAGACACGATATGTAAAGTGGTGACAACAGGCGCATATTCAATCCCTCGAACCTTGAGAACGTAGCAGATAAAACGATAAAAATCGAATAGACCACAAAGTAAGTTCCGCAGATATTCCAGTAGTTATAATACCTATTCGATTTATAAAAATGGATGATGTGCGAATAGATGTAGAACACAAAGAAGGAAATGCCGATCAGAATCACGAATGCCAATGGCAGATCGTGGAAATAGAAGAAGTCTCCAAAGACATTGGCATACTTCTGAATGTTCTCGAAGAAAGAGGTCAGGCTCTTCTCTCTGTCACCGGTCAGCATACCCGTGATCAATGAATTCCGGACCAGGTTGGCAACTAGAAAGGCAATACCAATAATGCCAAACAACAGGAGGTGTCCGATCTTCTTCTTGATGATCAGTTTTTTGTCAAGCAATATCATTAGTCCTGCTGCTCCAACAAGTGTCACACCGGCATATCTTACAATACAGGAGAGGCCTGCAATCAGCGCAACAACTACTAAAGTGATAATCGTTTTCTTCTGTCCATACTGGTGAAGCGCCACGAAAAACAGCAGCGTCATTAACAGGAAAAGCGTCTCAGACAACAGGTAGGTATAGAGTGTAAGCAGCGCCGGACTAAACACGATCAGAATCAGAAAAGGAATCTTCACCCATTTTGTTCTTGTGGAGATATGATTAATAATACCCCCACACAGATAGATCAGACTAAAATAGAGGAACATGTTGACAATATGTCCACTCTGGACAATGTCTGCACGGGAGATAAAGATAATGATACTCAGGAATAGGGGATAGCCAACCGGAAAATCAGTCATCGGGATTCCCTCGAATTCAAAGAAGCCACCACCATGAGCCACGCTACGGGCAGTGCTGAGATAAACGATCGAATCAGGCTCCAGGCCAATGCCACCATGCCTAGTTAGGAAATAAACCAGTAGCGCTCCGATGAGTCCTGCTACGGCAGCATCCCAATTCTTTTTGAGTGAGAAAAGACTAATATCTGGTATCATAGCTTTTAGGGTGGTCAGTCAGTGTACTTGATTCGGCTGCAAAGATAAGATATACCTAAAAGATTATACATCTGTTCTGCCGCCATTCTGCGAAATAAATTCATGGCTCTTTTAAATGAAATTTCAGTCAAAACAATATTTAATAAATCCCTTGCATATTTTTAAAAAATAATTGATATTTACAAAGTATTCAAAACTAAAAATAATACTACCTGAAAGCACTGGAATAGCACTATAATTACTGTCTTGAAAAAACAAAGAGATGAAAAGACTTTCTACCGTTTTGTTTTTCATACTGGTGGTCAATAGTTTGGGGATAGGCCAAACCAGAGGGTTGAGACTCATTGAAAAAGATAAATTTTCAACAGTCGAACGCAGATTAAATAAAGATATACTCAAAGATCCCAACGATCCAGGCTTGAATTATGAAATGGCGGTCCTTCTGATCCAAAGAGGATACCCCAAATACAGTCCCGAGAGCTCATATATGTTTTTAATGAAGACGATAAGCCTCTATGAAAGCATCACTGACCCCAAAAAGATCAAGGCATTAGATAAAATCCCCGTCAATAAAGTACTGTTTCAGAATTACAACGATTCCATCTGTCGCCATGCTCTCGAAGATGCAAATACCGAAAACAGTGTTGCAGGCTATGAAAAGTTTCTAAGCTACTTTAAAACAACCCCTGTGATCTACAAAACCAGGGCAATTCAAAACCGTGATATTGCTGCTTTCCTTGAGGACAGCGTCAAGAACACGGTTGAATCCTACCAGAGTTTTATCACGAAGTATCCCGATGCCCTTCAGAAAAATGAAGCCATCAAAAGTCGTAACTCTCTTGCCTTTCAGATCGCTAAATCCGTTGATAAGATCGAAAGCTACAAGGAATTCATCAATAAATATCCCGAAGCAATAGAAGTAAAAGAGTCATGGGAGAGGGTGTATGAACTCGCATTTACAGAGGCCGAACAGGAAAACACACTACAATCCTATAAAAAGTTCGTCACAGAATATCCCAAAAGCAGCCAGTTTGCCACCGCCATGTATAGAATCAATGAAATGAACTTTGCGATAGCAGAGAAGGAAAACAACGCGGCATCTTACAAGAAATTCTTAGACGAAAACCCGAACAGCAAGCAATACGCAATTGCATTTAAGCTTTTTGAAGTGAAGCAATACCAGGAAAATACGGTTGCAGGCGATTTTCACAGCTTAATCTCTTTCATTCAGAAGTGCCCTACAAACTCATGGAAAGCAGTTGCCATGGACAGCCTTCAGGCCATAGGTTTCAGGACCGAAGAACCCGAAGCCCTGAAATTTTGTACCGACAGCCTGAAAGGGAGCAAGCATAATGACGCGTTGTTGCTCTATCACGACGTGTTTACCAATGATGGGGAAAAGCAAACACTGGACATTTTTTACAAAAACTACAATGACACCATCCTGAATGATATCAGGAAGAAAGATTACGAACTGGCTGAACTTGGCAACAAGCTTCCACTAGAGATGATCTATAAACCGGCTGATTTTCAGATTTATGATGAATACATCCGAAAGGCAGCCCCGAACGAAAAGGCCTTTGTCGCCCTGCAGAGAATCATATCGCCCGACATAGATGTGAGGGACTGGAAGTTTGCCGTGAACAAACTCAACACCTATATCAGCTGCTTCAAGACAAAGAATAAAAAGATCAAAGAGCTGATATCGCTGCTCGAACAGAATGCCGATCCTACGATCCAGTCTGCTTCTTTGGGCGCTACTATCAATTCAGCCGAAGGTGACGAATATCTGCCTTTTGTTACGGCCGATGACAAAGCATTATATTTCATTGGCAGGGGCAGAAAAGACAATGTGGGCAAGGAAGATATATTTGTATCAAAGAAGGTCAATGGCGCCTGGAGTGATCCCAAAATAGTTTCCGATATTTCGTTATCCGGAGCAGATAATCCACAATTCAGCATTTCAACAGATGGAACAAAGATGGTGCTCTCCAAGTCCGGAAAGTTATACTATTCCGAGAAAGCAGGTGATGGATGGGGTGCAGTGATCCCGTTCCCGGATGCCATCAATTCAGGCATGTGGCAAAGTGATGCCATGCTTTCCGGCGATGGCAAGACACTCATATTTGCCTCAACCCGCGATGGAGGATACAACACCGGAAATGACAACACATTACGTCATGGCGATAGTCAATACCCTGCCGATATTTATGTTTCAACATTGAATGCAAAGAATGAATGGAGTAAGCCTATCAACCTGGGCAGCATCATCAATACACCCTATTGCGAGCGCATGCCATTCCTGTATACAGACATGAAGACGTTGTATTTTAGTTCCGATGGGCATAGTGGATTGGGGAAACTCGACCTGTTTAAATCTACAAGACTCTCCGACACTTGCTGGACCTGCTGGAGCGAACCGGTTAATCTGGGCAAGGAAATCAATACTGAGGAATCAGAAAGAAACTATAAAATATCCGGCGACGGGACCAGGGCTTACTACTCAAAACGACCCAGTGTCCAGGAAAAGGAAGATTTCTATACGGTAACCCTTCCAAAAACAATGCGCCCTGATCCTGTAGCCACGATAACAGGCAAGCTTACAGACAAAGCGAATAATCCCATAGGTGCCGAAATCCTTTGGGAAGATCTGGAAACCGGAAAGAACATCGGCAAGTCCAAAAGCGACCCGACAGACGGGAGTTTCATTATCACTTTACCATTGGGTAAGATCTATGGATACTATATCAGCAAGGAGCAGTATTTCCCTGTCTCGAACATGGTTGATCTGCGCAACGCCAATAAGGCCGTGAAGATCGAAGAAAAGTTTATGCCGGTATCCTTTAAACAAATGGGTGAAGAGGGGATCGCGATGCCACTGAACAATCTTTTCTTTAACCCTACAGAGAGCATTATCCTCTACAACTCCTTCCCCGAACTGAAAAGAATAGCAGCCATTATCAAATCAAATAACCTGAAAGTCGAGATCAGTGGCCACACAGATAATGTGCCTGACGACATATCAAGCCAGACACTGTCAGAGAAAAGGGCATCAGCTGTCAAGGCATACTTGGTCAGCGAGGGCTGTTATTCAGATGTCATCACATTTGTAGGTTATGGCAAAACCAAACCCATCGCCCCCAACGACACCGAAGAAGGCAGGGCCAAGAATAGAAGAGTTGAATTAAGGATTGTGAAATAATGTAATTAAGGACATTTATTTACAATATATAAACCTCAAGCAATCGTGTTTCTTTGTGCGGTAACAGATTGACAACCCCTGTTGTAGCCGGCAGCAAAACCGCCTCTCCGGCCTTGACCTCAACGGCATCCTCGTTCGATTCCAGACGGAAAGAACCCTCCGTACAGGTATAGATCACGAAAGAATCCAGCTCGGCATAATCCTTTTCAATAGGTTTCGTCAAATGGAGGATATTCGTCGTAAAATGCTCACACGACACCACAGGAACCGTCTCATTGATCTTATCCTTGTAAGCCGTCTTGTAATCATCATGTTGCTCAAAGTCAATAGCATCCAGCGCCAGGTCAGTATGCAGCTCCCGCACCTCACCGGCAGCACCGATCCTGTCCCAGTCATAGATCCGATAGGTGATGTCCGAAGTCTCCTGAATCTCGGCCAACATCATACCCGGTCCCAGTGCATGTACCCGACCTGCCGGGATGAAGAACACATCGCCCTTCTTCACGGCCTCGCGGTTCACCACCTCAGGGATCTTCTTGTCGATCAATGCATTGATATATGAGTCCTTATCCATCTTTTGGTTGAACCCACAGATCAGTTCTGACCCCGGATCAGCATCCATGATATACCACATCTCTGTCTTGCCCAAGCTGTTGTGTCGCTCCTTCGCCATCTCATCATCGGGATGAACCTGTACCGAGAGATAATCATTGGCATCAATCACCTTCACCAGGATCGGAAATTCCTCACCATATTTATCATACACTTTTCCCCCCACCAGGTCATCCATGTAGACCTCGATCAGATCGTTCAGATCGTTTCCTTCAAGAAAACCATTTTCAACGACGGTTTGCGAACCCTCGACACCTGACAACAACCAGGCCTCACCACAATTGGCAAGATTACCAACGTCCTGACCCAATACAGTCTTGATTTTTTGTCCACCCCAAATCTTGTCTAAGAAGATGGGTTTGAATTTCAACGGATAAAGCTGATTCATAATGATGTTTGTTATGTAGTGAATATCATTACAAAGGTAAGCATTCCAAACGTAATCCCGGTTGCAAATGATACACTGTTATTAATGATTTTATACCCTCAGCAACAGAAAAATATCTAATTTTGTGTCAGGTTAATGTGGAAAATGTAGGGGCCGCCCTTGTGGCCGCCCATGGGTGATACAAACAAAAATCTACATGATCCGTGGGCGGCCACAAGGGCGGCCCCTACATTAAACAGAAATTATAAAATAGCACCAACTTCTAACTACCATGGAAATCCCTTTAAACCGACGCAAACCCGACTGGCTCAAAATAAAACTCCCCAAAGGCGAAAGCTATCTGAAAGTGAAAGAGATTCTCCACGGACAGAAACTCAATACCATCTGCGAAAGCGGCAAGTGTCCAAACCTTAGTGAATGCTGGACTGCCGGCACCGCGACCTTCATGATCCTTGGCGAGATCTGTACCCGCGCCTGTCGTTTCTGCAACACCAACACCGGCATCCCCCTGGCTGTTGACTGCGAAGAGCCCCAACGCGTTGCCGAATCCATCCAGTCCATGAAGCTCAAACACTGCGTGATCACCTCAGTTGACCGCGACGACCTGCCCGATGGCGGCTCTACAATCTGGGCCGAGACCATCCTGAAGATCCGCCAACTCAACCCCGACACCACCATCGAAGTACTCATCCCCGACTTCAAAGGGATAGAACAAGATATCAAACGCGTGATCGAAGTTAAACCAAATATCATCTCTCATAACCTCGAAACCGTCCGCAGTCTGTCTAAACAGGTACGCCCACAGGCCCGTTACGACCGTAGTCTCAAGGTATTGAAATACATTTCAGATTCCGGCATCGTTGCCAAATCCGGCATCATGCTGGGCCTTGGAGAGACCGAAACCGAACTTTTTGCGAGCATGGACGACCTGTTGGCCGCCGGCGTGTCGGTCCTTACTCTCGGACAATACCTTCAACCCACCAGGGCTCATTTGCCGGTGATTGATTACATCACCCCCGAGAAGTTTGTCGAATACGGCCGCATCGCGCTCAAAAAGGGCTTTCGTGTCGCCGAAAGTGGCCCCCTCGTCCGCTCATCCTATCACGCCGAACGCCATGTTTAGGATAATACGAAATGCAGCAAATGTAGGGGCCGCCCTTGTGGCCGCCCACGGAAAATGATAAAAAAATCTATATTACCCGTGGGCGGCCACAAGGGCGGCCCCTCCATTTTCTACATTACACCTGGTATTATAATTATTGTAAATCACATCTATCAGACCATGCACGAAGTAGAATTCAGAAATATCGGAACCGTTGAATACAATGAAGCCTGGCAATACCAGGAGAACCTCTTCAACGAAATCATTGAAATCAAGAAGCAAAACAACGACCTGCCCCTCGATCATCAACTCGAAACCCCAAACTATCTCCTGTTTTGTGAGCATCCCCACGTCTTCACCCTCGGCAAAAGCGGCGAGGCAGAAAACCTGCTTGTCGACATGCTTCAGCTCAGCGCCAAACATGCCAGCTTTGTCAAAACCAACCGTGGCGGCGACATCACATATCACGGACCCGGCCAAATCGTCGGCTATCCCATCCTCAACCTGAGTTATTTCGTCAAGGGCGCCCGCGAATACATCGACAAACTCGAGGAGGCGATCATCCAGACCCTGCTCGTCTACAATATAAAAAGTGAACGCCTCGAAGGGGCAACCGGAGTCTGGCTCGACACTCAAATAAAAGGTCGTACACGGAAGATCTGTGCCATCGGCGTCCGCACCAGCCATTGGGTCAGCATGCATGGCTTCGCGTTTAATGTCAACACCGATCTCAACTATTTCAACCTCATCAATCCATGCGGATTTACAGATAAAACCGTAACTTCGCTCGAAAAGGAACTTGGCCGTCAAATCCCGATGGAGGAGGTCAAACAGATCCTGAGAGAAAAGATTGCAGAAGTATTTAATTTTAAACTCATTGTATAGATGAAGTATGTTTGTGTATTTTGTGGTTCCAGTGCCGGTAACCGTGACAGTTATAAAGCAGCAGCCCGCACGCTGGGTCGCCTGTTGGCCGAGAGGGATTACACCCTGGTATATGGCGGCAGCAATGTAGGCCTGATGGCGATCATTGCCGACGAAGTTCTGGCCCTGGGCGGGAAAGCCATTGGCGTCATGCCCGATTCACTGATCGAAAAAGAGGTGGCGCATCCCGGTCTGACCGAGTTTATTCGCTGCGATTCGATGAGTGAACGCAAAGAGATCATGATGAAAATGTCGGATGGATTCATCGCCATGCCGGGTGGAGTAGGGACGCTGGACGAGCTTTTTGAGGTGATGAGCTGGAACCAGCTTGGGCTGATGAGTAAGCCACTGGCGCTGCTGAACACCGATCAATACTGGAGTCAGCTATTGGCGTTTCTCGATCATACCGTTCAGGAGAAGTTTGTCCGGATCGAACATCGTTCCAACGTGATAGCCGAAGAAGACGAACTCACGCTCCTCGATGCCATGGAAAGCTACAACCCCACCAAGCTCGACAAGATCGAATGGATCTCAAGCCTACGGGATACAATGAATAAGAAATAACGATAATGTGGAAAATGTAGGGGCCGCCCTTGTGGCCGCCCATGGATAAAAACAAAAAAATCTATATTACCCGTGGGCGGCCACAAGGGCGGCCCCTACATTCATCAAAACCAATTTTCACCCATAAAACGATATTCTAACACCTATTTAATGCTAATCATCGGAATCACAGGAACATTAGGCGCCGGAAAAGGCACCATTGTCGACTACCTCATCAACCAAAAGCACTTCAAACACTTTTCTGTCCGGGAATTTCTCATCGAAGAGATTCAACTCCGATGCCTTGACGTCAACCGCGACTCCATGACCAAAGTCGCCAACGAACTCCGCGCCCGAAACTCCCCCTCTTACATCGTGGATTGTCTCTTCACGAAGGCACTCTCCACGGGGGACAACTGCATCATCGAAAGCATCCGTACCCCTGGCGAGATAGACTCCCTGAAACAAAAAGGCCGCTTCATCCTCTTTGCCGTCGATGCCAACCCCATCCTGCGCTACGATCGCGTCGTTCTCCGCAATTCAGAGACCGATCGCATCACTTTCGACACCTTCATCCGGAACGAACAACGCGAGATGAACTCCCCAGACCCCAACAAACAAAACCTCCATGCCTGCATCAAACGCGCCGATTATGTTTTTTCAAACAACGGATCGTTAGAAGCATTAACTTTACAGGTAGAAACCGTTCTCAAAGAAATCGAAAATGATGGAAAATAAATCAGAAGTCTATATCAGGCCAAGCTGGGACGAATACTTCATGGAAGTTTCCCGGACCATTGCAAAACGTGCAACATGCGACCGGGGCAGGAGTGGGTGTGTAGTCGCCCGAGACCGCCAGATACTCGTGACCGGCTATGTCGGATCGCCAAAGGGATTGCCCCATTGCGACGAAGTCGGACATCTGTTTAAAGTCGTGACCCACGAGGACGGGCACATGAGCCAGCATTGCATGCGGACCGTTCACGCCGAACAAAACGCCATCTGTCAGGCCGCGCAGCTCGGGATTTCACTTGCCGGATCGACCCTCTATTGCAAGATGACCCCATGTCGCACCTGTGCCATGCTGATTATCAATTGCGGCATCACCAACGTCATCTGCGAGTTCCGCTACCATGCCGGCCAGGAATCCGAAGAGATGTTCCGCGATGCCGGCATCACCCTCGGCTACGTCAACGAAGAGATTTTGAAATACGACAAACAATAAGGAGCCGAATTTTATAGAAAATGTAACCGGATAATGAAGAAAATGTAACCGGCTTTTGTAGAAAATGTAGGGGCCTCCCTACATCACTTTCGTTCGAATATAATAGACAGATCGGAATACAAACACATCACTTTCGTTCGAATATAAGTAAGAGAAATAATTTAATGTCATATTCCCTGTGTCTAATCTTTTCTGGTTACATTCACTGATTTTGAATCCCGAAGGGATGAAATGATTATAATGCATTATCTATCAATTATTTCACCCCTTCGGGGTTCATGAGGTTGATTGATGTTCTTTTCTATAATCATTTCATGCCTTCGGCATTTTCTTTAATTCCGAAACCCATATTCTTCAAACCCGAACACAGCGTAAACAAATAATGAAATACGACATTGTTTAATGCCTATTACTTAATATTTCATAGTTATGCTTAATTGCTTTTTAAATAGAGCCAGAAAAATGTTATTTTTGTTCCTATCAGTAATTAATACTTGATTGATGTACGAATATTTTGAAGGACGTTTTACCGAAGTCAACCCGGCATTCATAGTGGTTGACTGTCAGGGTGTGGGTTATTACCTCCACATTTCACTTAATACTTATGCTAAACTTAAAGACCAAACCCAGGGACGCGTCCTGGCGCATTATGTGGTAAGGGAAGACGCACAATTACTGTATGGTTTTGCTGAAGAAAGTGAAAGAAGGTTATTCAGACTTCTGATTACGGTTTCAGGAATTGGTTCTAATACGGCCAGGCTGATATTGTCGTCAATGACTCCTTCGGAGGTTAAACAAGCCATCTCGGGTCGCGATGCTTCTACTTTGCAAAAAGTGAAAGGGATTGGAATTAAGTCTGCGCAACGCATCGTGATTGATTTGTCAGATAAAATAGACAAAGAGGATTTATTAGATCATATTCCAATGTCTGTTAACAATACGTTACGTTCTGAAGCGTTATCAGCATTGGTAATGCTGGGCTTCCAGAAAGCGATTATTGAGAAAACCCTCGAAAGACTTTTAAAGTCGGAAGAAAAACCCCTTAATGTGGAAGATTTAATTAAAAGAGCATTAAAGATTTTATAAATGAGAGTAAGAAACTGTTTAAATTTAAATAGTTACTAAAATATTTCGACTAAAATAACTACATACAAAATCATAAGTTTGGAGCGATTTTTAAAATATTTATTAGGATCAATATTTGCTCTCCTTATCCTTTCAGCGGTATGGATTTCGAGTGCAGCCGTGATGATGCAGACCCCGGCATCACCGAAAGCTGCAATCGATACAGATACTGTTAAAAATGCGCCTATAAAGCTCCGTTTTCCTTTTAAAGATCAATCTGACAGTCTGAGTGGCACTGTCACCAAAAGCCCTCTTTATCTGAAAGACCCTTCCAATATCACTGAAGAAGTTGATTATGACCCCATAACTAAACAATATACCATCAGTCGCAAAGTAGGTTCTTTTGAATTCAGACGTCCTATCGTCCTCGATTTCAAAGAATATCAGCAGTACGACATGGAAAGGTCACTCCGTAATTATTGGCATGAGCGTTCACAAACATCCGGTCAGTCTGATGCTGTCCGTACTGTTCCTCAGATGAAATTTGGTGGACAGGTCTTTGAAAAAGTATTCGGAAGCAACGTTATAGACATCAAACCACAGGGCTCGGCTGAACTTAGTTTTGGAATGCTCTCGAACCGGAACAATAATCCAGCTTTGAGTATTCGTAACCGTAGAGTCACCAATTTCGACTTCAAGGAAAAAATCCAAATGAGTGTTGCTGCAAAGATTGGCGACAAAATTGATTTCAACACAAATTACAACACCGAAAGTACTTTTGAATTCGAGAACAGGCTTAAACTGAAATACGATGGAAAAGAAGACGAAATCATCAAGTCTATCGAAGCAGGAGATGTAACTCTCCCGCTCAACAGTACTTTGATCACCGGAAATCAAAGTCTCTTTGGTCTCAAAGCACAATTACAGTTTGGCAAGACGATGATCACCACTGTCTTTTCGCAACAAAAGAGTAAGACTTCGAACATCACCGTACAGGGTGGAGCCCAAACCAGTAAATTCAACCTGACAGCCCTTGATTATGAAGAAAACCGTCACTTCTTCCTGGCACAATACTTCAGAGACAGATATGATGATGCGTTAAAGACACTTCCGATTGTTACTTCTAACATCAATATTTCAAAGATCGAAGTTTGGGTTACCAATGTTGGTCCTGCTGTTACCGACAACCGTAATATCGTCGCTTTTTCAGATCTGGCTGAACGTCAACCATTCAATAAGAACATCATTGGGAATCCACTTTTCAACTACCCCGATAACAATGCCAATGATCTGATCCAGGGTCTTGCTATCAATAGCGTACGTAATATCAATACGGTTTCAGATTACCTGACCACAACAAAGCGAATGAATGGAGGGCTCGACTTTGAAAAAGTTGAACTTGCCCGTAAACTCAGTCCAACGGAATATACGTATAACAGTAAGCTTGGCTTCATTTCTCTCAATACTTCATTGAGTCCTGATCAGGTTTTGGCTGTAGCTTTTCAATATACGCAGATTGGTTCCGGTAAAATCTATAAAGTTGGTGAGTTTTCTGATGAAAACCTTGGTTCATCAAGCTGCCTGATGGTGAAATTATTGAAGAGTACATCATTGAACACGCGCATCCCGATGTGGAATCTGATGATGAAGAATGTTTACAATATCGGTGCTTACAGGGTTAGTCCCCAGGATTTTGTTTTCAATATTTTGTATGCAGGCAACGAAAATGGTGTTCCTACTACTTATATCTCAGAAGGAGGTATTGATGTCAAAAACGTTCCGCTTATCAAAGTACTGAATCTGGATAATCTGGATAACCAGTTAAATCCACGTCCTGACGGACAGTTTGACTTTGTGGACAGTGCATCTTTTGCGGGAGGAACGATTCAAAGCAGTAATGGAAGGATCTTCTTTACGGTCAAAGAGCCTTTTGGGTCCTATCTCCGCAACAAACTCGGTAGTCCGACACTTGCCGATAAATACTGCTATGATTCATTGTACACGCTTACGAAAAGTGGTGCAATGCAATACCCCGATAAAAACAAATACCTGTTGCAGGGTCAATATAAGTCTTCATCGGGATCAGAAATCAACCTGAATGCCTATAACGTCCCACAGGGATCTGTAAAAGTAACAGCAGGAGGTATCCCCCTAACCGAAAACATTGATTACACGGTTGATTACACCCTTGGTCGGGTGCGCATTATCAACGAAGGGATCCTCAACTCGGGCACTCCCATCAACATCTCGATGGAAAATAACGCTATGTTCAATCTGCAAACCCAAACGCTTATTGGCGCAAGGGTAGACCATCGCTTCAACAAATACTTCAATATCGGTGGTACGATCATGAACCTCTCCGAAAAGCCATTGACACCAAAGACAAACTTTGGCAATGAGCCTATCTCAAACACGATCTGGGGTCTTGATTTCAATTACCAGCACGAATCCCGTTTTCTGACGCGATTGGTAGACATGTTACCATTTCTCAGTACAAAAGCACCCTCAAAAGTAACGATGAGTGGTGAGTTTGCACAATTCCTACCCGGTCACTCAAGGGCTGTTGGCAAGACAGGAATATCCTATATTGATGATTTTGAAGGGAGTAAATCCACCATAGATCTTAAAAATCCCACACAGTGGTTTATCGCCTCAACCCCTCAGGGACAAACAGATCCTGGATTATTTCCTGAAGGCGCACCGGGAACAGGATTAAAATATGGCTTCAACAGGGCATTGTTTGCCTGGTATATCATCGATCCATTGTTTTATGACCGGAGCAGCAGTATCCGTCCAAGAAATATTGATGTCAATGAATTGTCGTCAAATAGTGTGAGAGCAGTAGAAGAACGCGAGGTTTTTCCCAATGCCGATCCACCAAACAATCAACCTGTAAACCTTCCGATCCTTAATATGGCTTATTATCCTTCACAGCGGGGATTCTATAACTTTGATGTGGAAGGTGTTCCCGGAATGTCAGCAGGTGTAGGAACCGATGGAAAGTTACTGAGACCCGACACTCGTTGGGGAGGCATCATGCGCAGGATAGAGACTTCAGACTTCGAAGCTGCAAATGTTGAATATATTGAATTCTGGATGATGGATCCCTTTGCAGATAAAACAAATCTCACTGGTGGACAACTGATGATTAACCTGGGTGATGTATCAGAAGACGTGCTGAGAGATGGTCGCAAGAGTTTTGAAAATGGTTTGCCAACAAGTACAGATATCAAAAATGTAGATACTACAATCTGGGGACGTGTTCCAAAGATTCAGGCACTGGTACAGACATTTGACAACAATCCCACTTCAAGAAAATTCCAGGATGTCGGTTTAGATGGATTATCTGATGCCGACGAAAGAACTTTCTTCAAAGACACCTACATTGATAAAATAGCCACCTTATACGGCAAAACCTCTGCTGCATACTTGCAGGCACAAACCGATCCTGCAGGAGATGATTACCATTATTTCAGGGGTTCTGACTTTGACAATGACCCTAATTACGGAAGCATTCTGGAACGCTACAAGCGTTACAACGGCATTGAAGGCAACTCCCCGGCATCCGAGCAGGCCAGTGAAATCTATTCAACACAGGCTACCAATTATCCCGATGGAGAAGACATTAACCATGACAACACCTTGCAGGAGTCGGAAAGATATTTCCAATATCAGATTGATCTTCGTCCCGACAAGATGAATGTTGGTGAAAACTATATTGCAGACAAACGTCTGGCCCATAATGTAAAATTGGATAATGGGAAAAGAGAAGACATCACCTGGTACCAGTTTAAAGTCCCTATCCAGCAACCCGACAAAGTAGTGGGTAACATGCAGGACTTCACGTCAATTCGTTTTATCAGGATGTTCATGAAAAACTTCCAGGAAAACATCGTTTGCCGTTTTGCAACGTTTGAACTGGTCAGAGGTGAATGGAGAAAATATTACAAGAGTCTGTTGGTTCCCAATGCAGCAATGCCTGTTCCCGACCCGACCGGCTTTGAACTATCAACCGTGAGCATCGAAGAAAACGGAAGCCGTCAGCCTATTCCTTACGTAGTACCTCCCGATATCAGCCGTGAAATCAATTATGGAACCACCAATCTCCAACGCCTGAACGAACAGTCAATGGTCATGAAAGTTGACAACCTGTTGGATGGTGACTCACGTGGTTCATACAAGACAACCGACTTCGACTTCCGCAGATACAAGAAAATTAAAATGTATGTGCATGCAGAGAAAATGTATACCAATAAAGAGGTGGCAAATGGAGATATCACAATATTTGTCCGGATGGGATCCGACTTTACAGGAAACTATTATGAATATGAGCAACCACTAACTATAACACCCTGGAATGTTTCAACTGTTGACCCGCTCAAAATCTGGCCTGTTGAGAACAATGTTGAAATAACGCTTCAGGATTTTGTGGAAGCAAAACTAAAACGGGATGATATGCTTGCCGCCAAAGTACCCGGTGTGAGTATGACTTCTCCATTTACCATTCCTATCGGAACCAATAAAATAACGATTGTAGGTACCCCGAGTATCAGTGATATAAAAGCACTCATGCTTGGAGTAAGGAACCCAAAGAAATTGCTGGTCAACGATAAAGACGATGGTCTGCCTAAGTCAGCTGAAGTTTGGGTCGATGAGCTGCGCCTGACAGATTTTAATGAAAAAGTAGGGTGGGCTGCAACCGGACGTATCAGTGCTAATCTTGCAGATTTAGGCGATTTCACATTTTCAGGACTACACTCTACACCGGGATTTGGTAGCATCGAGAAGAAAGTCAATGAACGTCAGATCCAGGCTGTTAATCAGATCGATTTTTCAACCAATCTGGAGTTGGGCAAGTTTTTACCCGCCAAGTCGGGTGTACACATCCCTCTTCATTTTGACTACTCGGAATCCAAATACACCCCCGAATTCGATCCTTTGAATCCGGATGTGACCTTTGCCGAGCAGATGAGACGAATGGACAAGAGCCAGCAGGACTCTTTGTTAGGTCAGTCAGAAGATTTGACGATCCGTCGAAACTTCAACCTGATCAATGTGCGCAAGGAGAGGGTCAACCCGACTGCCAAACCACACATATATGATCCGGAGAACTTTGATTTCACCTATGCCTATTCTGAAATATCTCATCGGAACATTGATATCAATTATGATGTCCGCAAGGTTTACCGTGGTGGTCTGGGCTATAACTTTTCAGGGAACCCAAAGAACTTCAAGCCCTTTGCAAACCTGAAGCCTTTCTCAACGTTTAAACCTTTCCAGCTTATCAAAGACTTCAATTTCTATCTGTTTCCACGTTCATTCTCCTTCCGTTCAGATATGAACAGGGAATATGATGTAAGCCAGGTACGCAATAAGGGAGACGCCAATGTACTGCTTGATCCTGTTTATTTCAAGAAATGGGACTGGAAACGCAACTACAGCCTGTTCTGGGATCTATCACAATCTCTGAAGGTTGATGTACAGGCCAATGCAGATGCGTATATCAATGAACCGCTCGGCATCATCGACCGAAATTCTGATAGTTATCAGAAACAAAGAGACAGTATAAAAGATGAGATACTGCGCTTTGGAACTCTGACCAATTATATTCAAACGGCAACAGCCAACTATTCACTTCCTTTCAACAAACTGGGTATCCTGAACTGGATCAGCAGTACAGCACGTTATACCGGTCAGTTCCGCTGGACTGCTTCACCAAAATCTTTGCAGCCAAGACTGGGCAATACGATTGACAATTCAGCCCAGAAACAGTTGAATGGAACATTAAGATTCTCCGCACTGTATGATAAGATTGGATTTCTTAAAAAGATCCTCGCAATTGAACCCGGCTTCAATTCAGGAAACAGCCCTGGAAACAACCCCAAGGTCACTACTATAAACAAGAAAGCAAATCCCAAAAACGACAAAATGAATCCTTTGAGTTGGGACGAACTGAGCTTCCCTGCAAAGACCGGAGTTGTGTTGGCCAAGTTGCTCTTCTCATTCAAAGAACTAACCTTCTCTTATTCCGGAAATAACTCAACGATGCTTCCCGGCTTCACCCCTACCCCCAATTTCATGGGGAACCGCTGGAGTGATCAGGCACCCGGAGTAGGTTTTATCTTTGGTGATCAGCGCGACATTCGTCCCGATGCAGTGTCATATAACTGGCTGAGCAAAGACACCCTGCTTAACAATCCATACCAAACCCGCTTTACAAAAACCCTTACGATAAAAGGCAGGATGGAACCGCTGCGCAATTTCATCATCGATATTTCTGCCGACAGATCAGAATCTATGAACCACACCGAATTCTTTAAGGTAGGCAGCGATGGACAGTTCCACACCTCGGCCCCACAAGACAACGGGAACTTCAGTATGACCTTCATGATGTTCAAGACAGCATTCAAAAAAGAGGACAACAACTACATCTCCTCAACTTTTGAACAGTTCAAAGCTGACAGGCTTGAAATTGCTAACCGCCTTGCCCACGCCAATCCCAACTGGCCCGGCACCTATGATCAGAATGGGTTCCCGACGGGTTACGGTGCCACTTCTCAGGATGTGTTAATTCCCGCTTTCATTGCTGCATATTCCGGAAAAGATCCCTCAAAAGTCACTACAAATGCATTCCCAACAATTCCTTTGCCCAACTGGAGAGTAACCTATACCGGTCTCAGTGATATGGAAGGATTAAAGGATGTCTTTCAGAGCATTTCTCTTTCACACAGTTACATTTCATCGTATAGTGTCGGGAACTACCTGAGCAACCTCAATTATGTTCAGACAAATGGTTTCCCATCTGCCATCGAAGGGGGAAATTATGTTTCTCAAAAAAGAATCGATCTTGTCAGTATAACAGAACAATTTGCACCCTTACTGAGCATAGAGATGACTTGGAAAAACAGTCTGACATCCCATCTGGAGTTCAGACGGATGCGCAACCTGAGTCTGAGTTTTGTAAACAATCAGTTAACCGAGATTACCCTGAATGAATATTTACTTGGTATGGGGTACAAGTGGAAAAACCTGAAGTTTATTTCCGCAGCAGGATCGAATGGAAAAAATGCCAAGGTCAGCAGCGATCTGAATATGAAACTTGATCTCTCTTTAAAGGATGACAAGACGATTTTGCGAAGAATCGATCAGGATATCAACCAGATTTCGGCAGGGAAACAACTCATTTCAGTTAACTTTTCGGCCGACTATCAGTTAAGCCAGCGTGTTAATGCGCGTTTTTTCTTCGATAAGGCAATCAGCAAGCCCTATATAACTACATTAAGTTCAACTACCAGTGGCGGACTGAGTATTACATTTATTCTTGCCCAATAATTTCACAACTTGCATTATATTAAGAATGTTTTATTTATATTTGGGTAAAAAATAAATCCTTCTTATAAATTGAGAATTACTATTTTTGCTAAATATTTCATCGACTAATAAAATTGAAAACATTATGAAGGTTATTGACAATTTAAAGTATACCGCCGAACACGAATGGTTAAGAGTAGATGGTGAGGACGCCTATATCGGTGTCACCGATTTCGCACAACACGAATTAGGAGACATCGTATTTGTAGAAGTCGAAACAGTTGGTGAAGTACTTGAAAAGGGAGAAACTTTTGGTACCATTGAAGCTGTAAAGACTGTTTCTGATATGTACATGCCCATCAGCGGAGAAGTCGTTGAGTTTAATGATGCACTGGTTGAAAATCCTGAGCTTATCAACAAAGATCCTTTTGGAGAAGGTTGGGTGATCAAAATGAGGATTCTGAAAGCCGATCAGCTTGACACTCTTCTTTCTGCTGAAGCTTACAAAAAATTAACTGAAGCATAATGAATAGACCTAACCGGTTTGTCATTTTGCATTATTTCTGGCCTGCATACCTGTGGGGAGCTATTGTATTACTGCTCACAGGTTTGCCAGGAAATGATTTACCCACATTGCCTTCTTTCTGGGACAGATTTCAACCCGATAAGATTGTACATATGGGCATTTTTGGCTTGCTGTTTGTTTTATTGGCAGCAGGAAGTTATTACAAAGGGGGTCAGTTGGCCCTGAGTAAAAAGCTTCTTTATATTTATGTATTTTCAATATCCGCACTTGGAGGAATAATTGAGCTTCTTCAGAAGTGGGTGTTTGTTGGAAGAAGTTGTGATATTTTAGACTTTTTAGCCGACACCGTGGGAGTATTCCTAGCTTTCGAGTTTTACAAGCTAGTCTTCGAAGGCAGAAAAAAATAGTAACTGAAATAAATCTAATTGCAATTGTAGCCCTGAAAGGGCATAATATATCAGCACAGGGTGAAGCCCTGTGTTTAAACGATATAAAACATTTTAAGTCCTGTAAGGGCGCAATAAATTAAAACCACATCATATTCATCATCAATTATTTCGCCCTTACAGGGCTTAATATATTGGTTGGTATTAATTTTCGATGGGCTTCCGCCATCGCTATTATATAACGCCCTTTCAGGGCTTCTTATTTACACCCATATCATGGCTCAATCATTCATTTTCAGGATGAAAATGCTGATACACGATCTTTCCTTTTGATTTATCTATAGCGGCCTCCAGCTCTGCCAGACCTGCCTCTTTGATCTTCTTCACCGACTTAAATACCCTCAACAACTTTTCTGCGGTGGTATCCCCGATCCCATCAATCCCGGTGAGCTCCGTCTTAATGGTTCCCTTTTCACGTCGTTTCCTGTGATGCGTAATGCCAAACCTGTGCGCCTCATCCCGCATCTGCTGGATCACCCTCAATGTCTCAGACCGCTTATCCAGATACATAGGAATCGAATCATCCGGATAATAAATCTCCTCCAGCTTCTTGGCAATCCCAACTATACTGATCTTTCCACGCAGCTCAAGTAGCTCCAGGCTCTTCAACGCCGAACTCAGCTGCCCCTTTCCACCATCCACAACGATCAGTTGTGGCAAAGGTTGTTCTTCATCAAGCAACCGCTTATAACGCCGATAAATAATTTCCTCCATCGAGGCAAAGTCATTGGGCCCCTCAACCGTCTTGATGTTGTAATGCCTGTAATCTTTTTTACTTGGTTTTGCATCCCTGAAAACCACCATGGCTGCAACCGGATAGGCCCCCTGGATATTTGAATTATCGAAACACTCGATATAAGAGGGCAACTCGGTCAACCTGAGATCCGTCATCATCTGATTGAGCACCCTGCGTTTGTGTCTGTCGGGGTCAACCAGGTCTTTCTGACGCTGTTTTTCTATCCGATAGTAATCGGCATTACGCTCAGAGAGTTCAATCAGTTTCTTCTTATCACCTGTTTTAGGAATCGTAAATGTCGTGCCCGGGAGTTTTAATTCGGGTTCAAAAGGAACGATGATTTCACTGGCATTGCTATCGTAGCGGCTTCTCACCTCCACGATGGCCATAATCAAAAGCTCTTCGGGACGCTCATCAAGCTTCTTCTTTATCTCAAGTGTATGCGACTGAATGATGGCACCATTAGAGATCTTGATGAAGTTGACATACGCCGACCCCTCGTCTTCAATATAGGAAAAGACATCCACGTTATGAATGGAAGGATTTACAACCAAAGACTTGCTCTGATAGCGGTCGAGCAGGTCGATTTTATCCTTGACCAGCTTGGCATTTTCAAAACGCATAGCACCCGCATATACCATCATGAGTTTGGTCAACTCTTGCTTCACGTTGTTGATATTCCCTTTGACGATGTCACGGATGGCAGAAACGGATTTCATATAATCCTCTTCGTCCTGCAGTTTCTCACAAGGTCCTTTACAATTGCCAATGTGGTATTGAAGACAGACCTTGTAATTCCCCTTGTCAATCTGTTGCTTGTTCAGGTTGAGTGAACAGGTCCGCAACGGATAAATATGACGGATCAGATCCAGGATCGTATTCATCATCTTCACAGAGGCGTATGGGCCGAAATACTCAGACCCATCGTTAACCCTGTTGCGTGTAGGACTGATCCTCGGAAAGGGCTCCTTGCGGATACAAATCCATGGATAGGTCTTGTCGTCCTTGAGCAAAATATTGTAGCGGGGCTGGTACTCCTTGATGAGGTTATTTTCCAGCAACAAGGCGTCCAGTTCGGTATCCACAACCAGGTAACGGATTTCAAAAATCTTACGCACCATCACCCTCACCTTACCATAGATGGAGGCGTCGTTTCTGAAATAGGAAGAGACCCGTTTCTTTAAATTCTTGGCTTTTCCAACATAGATAATGGTTCCCTGCTCATCAAAGTATTGATAAACACCCGGATTATCAGGAAGAGACCGTACGATCGGTTCCAACTTTTCCCATTGTCTGTTGATTTCGCTCAATGTTAGATGTCGTTTTTTGAATAATGGTTCCAGCCCTGAGCCTGGATAGTGATCAACGATCCCGAATTGCTCATCAAATTCACTCCTGCTGCTTCTTCGGTAATATGACCAATGATCGTAATACCCGGTATGGTCTGGATCTTTTCATAGTCTTTCATATCGATCGTGAAGAGCAGTTCATAGTCTTCACCACCGTTCAGGGCAGCTATGGCAGGAACGATTTCAAACTCTTCGGCAATACTTGCCACAACAGCATCGATGGGCAGTTTCTCTTCATAGATTACAGCCCCGGTCTTTGAATCATTGCAGATATGCAGGATTTCAGAGGCCAGGCCATCGCTGATATCAATCATCGAAGTAGGTAGAATCCCGGCTGCTTTCAGGTCGCGGATAATGTCCATACGGGCCTCAGGCTTCAACTGACGCTCCAAAGCATAATCATATCCCTCCAGCTCGGGTTGCATGTCAGGATTGGCCTGGAATGCCTTTTTCTCGCGTTCCAGAAGCAGTAGTCCTGCATAAGCACCACCCAAATCACCCGATACACAAATCAGGTTATTCTCTTTGGCCGTACTGCGATATACAGCGTTTCCCGGTTCAACTTCACCAACTGCAGTCACCGAGATAAACAATCCGGAACGACTACTCGTTGTGTCGCCACCCACGAGGTCCACTTTGTATCTTTCGCATGCCAGCAGGATTCCGTCATAGAGTTCATCGATAGCTTCAACCGAAAACCTATTTGAAACGGAAATCCCAACGATGAGTTGTTTAGGAGTACCGTTCATTGCGGCAATATCCGAGATGTTGACCACGGCGGCTTTATAGCCAAGATGTTTCAGCGGAGAATAGGTAAGGTCGAAATGCACACCTTCTGCCAGGATATCGCAGGTAACCAACATCTGCTTGCCATTGGTTTCAATGACGGCAGCATCATCGCCGATGCCACAAACAGTCTCGGGATGCGTGATTATAACATTTTTGGTTATATGGCTGATTAGCCCAAACTCGCCAAGTTCTGACAACTCAGTGCGTTTTGCATTTTGATCTTCAAACATTGCTTCTCTTTTAATTTATTTTGCAAAGTTAAGTGAAATGGTGTCAGGAATCATTTCCGGCAACAAAATCCAGTTTTTTTGACAATTATTAGTTCATTTTTCAACCATTCTTTGGCCATTCTTCGACATCTATTCGGTATCTATTCAAGCACCGGTAACGGACAAGTATTTGCTGGGTATTTGATAGGTGTTTAATTGGTTCGCTGCGTACCAATCAAATACCCAACAAATACCTATCGGTCACCAATCCCTTACTGGTGCTTGAATAGATGTCGAAGAATGGTCGATTTATTATCAAACTTTTACCTTTTTAATAGCAGTTTTTAACGTGTTTTCCACTAAAGTTGATTTAATTTTTAGTAACCATTTGAGAAGAAGAAAATCTTTCAGGTTGTAATTATAGTAGGGTGAGGTAAAAAAAGCTTCCTAACTTATATATATACATCATAGAAACTTAGAAAGTATTCAGTTGAATGACTCCACCCAGTCATTTATTAATCTCGGACCTTTAAAAGATCAAATGTCCGGAATGTATCAGATTGTCATAAGCGCGAAGAATGATCTGGGAGATACCACTTCAATAACAAGTTATGTCAACGTGTTAGCAGAGCATCCCAGGCCACGTGACATTGCCCATTGGATTAAACCTATTCACAATGTCGTGAAACCTGGTGAAGAAGCTGAGTTTATGGTTGGGATTGATGAGCCGTCATATGTATTATTTGAAAAAATCAAAGGAAATCTAATTGTCAGTTCCCAATGGTTTTATATCGTAAATGGCCCTCAGAGCGTTAAGGTAGCAACAGATGAAAAGGAAAGCGATATCTATGTTCAATTCATGATGGTTAGCCATAATCGTGTTTATTGCAGTTATCAAAAAATATAATATGACAAAACAGATAAAAATCTTGATATCAGGATGATTTCGTTCCGTAATATTTTACAGCCTGGCGAAAAAGAACAATGGAAATTACAGGTTTCAGCACCTCATAATGAAAAGAAAATGGCTGAGATGGTTGCAGGACTTTACGATGCATCACTTGATGATTTTGCACCCTCGCAAAATTGGAAGGGTATATTGGATGAATCGGAAGATAACAATGAAAGTTATTATAAATGGAACATCGATGATTTCGTAAAAGCTATTGATTCAAAACCACCTATATACAGAAATTATATCCACGAACAACAAATACGTGAATATGAAAACCTTAAAGTATTTAATTATTATAATCTGGAAGATTATAATAACTTTTTGATCAATGCAAAACATCATCTTTTGCAGGCACGGATTGAAAGGACTGCTTCACAATTAACTAACAAAAAGGGAATTGCTGGACAAGGTAACCGAATTAAAGCATCCATTAAATTTACACCACCTGTTATTGCACCGGATGAACAGACTAAGGGGGAGATGAATTCTAAAGATATGGTAAGTATTGCCGATATAAAAGGATCAGATAAGGGCACTGAAATTACTAAAGCATTGCGTAAAATCCCGGGTGAAGAAATTTCAAATGATGATCAGAATAAATTAAATATTAATAACATTAACGGGCAAAGCAAGCAACCCATCCAAACCCGGAAGAACTTCAACGAAACTGCCTTCTTCTATCCCCAGCTGCGGACTGATGAAAATGGTGAGATCCTGATAGATTTCACTATTCCTGAAGCGCTGACCAAATGGCGGTTTAAAGCCTTTGCTCATACAAAGGATCTTCAGACGGGTTATCTGGAAAGGATGATTGTCACGCAAAAACAACTGAGCATAAGCGCCAATATGCCACGGTTCCTGCGAGAGGGTGATACAATTACATTTTTTGCAAGGCTTGTCAATCTGACGACTTCAACGCTCAAAGGAAAAGTACAGATTCAGCTGTTCAATGCCCTGAATATGCAGCCGGTTTCATTGTTGATCAACACCAAAGACGAAAAGCAAGACTTTTATTTAGCCGTTTCAACGAACAAAGCCATTTCGTTCAGGCTGTTTATCCCTGCAGGTCTGGAAGCCCTCACTTACAAACTGACTGCCGATGCCGGGCAGTTTACCGATAGGGAAGAGAATACTTTGCCTGTTTTGCCAAACCGGATGCTGGTGGCAGAATCCATGCCGATGATGGTGAGGCCGGGACAGGAACGTTCCTTTACTTTCGACAAGCTGATCAACCAAAACAGCAACACGCTTAAGAGTAAAACTTTAACACTGGAGTACACCCAAAACCCGGTCTGGTACGCCATCCAGTCTATGCCCTATATGATGGAGTTCCCGTATGAGTGTTCAGAACAGATCTTCAGCCGCTTTTATGCCAATAGTCTTGCCACCAATCTGGTGAACAAGTTCCCGGTAATTAAACAGGTGTTCGATCAATGGAAAAGCACCAACAGTCCCCAGCTGCTTTCAAATCTGGAAAAGAATCTGGAGCTCAAAGCCACGCTGCTCGAAGAGACCCCATGGCTGCAGGATGCAATGAATGAGTCCGAACAGAAGAAACGGATTGCGCTGCTGTTCGACCTGAACAAAATGAGCTACGAGTTGCAACAGAACCTTGATAAACTGGAGAAGAAACAGTTGTCCGGTGGCGCCTTCCCATGGTTTGGCGGGGAATATCCTGACCGTTATATCACGCAGCACGTCCTGGAAGGGATCGGACAGTTGAATCACATGAATGTTGCCGATGCCGGAAATCAGACCTTAATGAAGATAACAGATAAGGCTTTAGACTATCTGGACAAGGCATTGATTGAAGATGCCAACCGTCTAAAAAAGTATAAGACCTACGAAGATCGCAGTGTCAGTTCAATGGAAATCCACTCCTGGTTCACCAAAAGCTATTTCACCTCACGCAAAGAGAATGCTGATCTTCAACCGTTGTTAAACAATTACCTTCAATTGGCAGAGAAGCAATGGGTGGGTTTGAATATCTACGAGCAGGCCATGATAGCACTGACCATGCAACGAAACAACAAGCCTGAGGTAGCACAGATGATCATTCGCTCCTTGAATGAGACCGCGCAACATTCTGATGACATGGGAATGTATTGGGCAAAGAATATGCTGGGTTATTACTGGTATCAATCACCCGTTGAAACCCAAAGCCTGATGATTGAGTTGTTTACCGAAGCAGGAAATGATCCGAAAGCCGTTGAAGAGATGAAGATCTGGTTATTGCGCAGCAAACAAACCTCTAACTGGAAGACTACCAAAGCAACTGCAGCTGCCTGTTACGCTTTGTTGATGAAGGGAGACAACTGGCAGGATAACGATGTCCCTTCAGTCATCAAAATGGGTGGTAAGTCTTTGGATGAGTTAAAACCTGAAATTAAAGCCGATGCCGGAACAGGATACATTAAGACCTCTTGGACAGATGAGCAGGTGAAGCCAACATTGGGTAAAGTTGCGATTCAAAACAACGGTAAAACAATCAGTTGGGGAGCCATTCACTGGCAGTATCTTGAGAATCTGGATAAGATCACCTCTTCGAAAACAGATATCCAGCTGGAGCGGAAATATTTCATTCAGAAACAATCGGATTTCGGTCCGGTGCTGACGGCTGTCGATACACAACATATACCACATACAGGGGATCTGTTGAAGGTTGTGGTCTATTAAAAGCAGGCCGTGACTTTGAATATGTTCAACTAAAGGATATGCGTCCTTCGGGGACCGAGCCTGTTGATGTCATCTCTTCCTTTAAGTTTCAGGATGGCTTGTACTATTATCAGGTGACCAAAGACGTGGCTACTAATTCCTTTATCAGTAATCTGGCAAAAGGAAGCTATGTTTTTGAATACAGGCTGCGGGTGGTACAACCGGGTAATTTCTCAACCGGCATCACATCCGTTCAAAGCATGTATGCCCCCGAGTTTAATTCACATTCCGAAGGTGCAAGGATGTTGATCAGGCCAAACTAAGTTTTCGGAAACATCATTATTAGATGTTTAAACACGTAGAGACGCAATATTTTGCGTCTCTCTGATTGATGATCACATAACGTGAAGACACAAAATATTGTGTCTCTACGAAAAAACGGATTTATTACGCATCAAATCAACTTGAATCCGGTTTAATAATCGCGACAAAAGGCAGAGATGAAGGAGAAACACAGCCTATAAAGCCGGAATACAAACCATCCCTGTAGAGCACATATAGAACACGTGTAGAGCACCTGTTCAGCACGTGTTCAGCTATAAGGGGATGCTGAACAGGTGCTAAACAGGTGCTCTATATGTGCTTTACAGATAGGAATTGTATGCCTTTTTTTTATACTGATTCCTGGAGTGATCTCGAAGTCATGAAGGAATGTTTAAGCGAAATTGAAGACTTTAAGACTTCAACAAAAAGGATTATTTCTCTTTTTTATCGGCGAAGTGAACACGGGTGATGACAACTTTGATTTTGTTGGCGTCTTTAATCCAGTTGGCGTGATAGTCTTTGGTGGTTTTGCCACTTTCGATACTCTTTATGATATTGCCTGACTGCCATTTAAAGTTTTTCTCACCCATCTTTTCATCAAAGCCATCGTAATAGGTAACCGTGTATTTGAGGGCGTCGACTGTTTCTGCATTGGTATTTTTAAACTCAACAAAGAAACCTATGTTTACGTTTAATACTTCCTGGGTAGTTGTTTTAACGATTTCCACACTCGACATGCCCTTATTGGTTTGGGCCAGAAGTGTTGATAACGGGAATAGTATGAGGAATAAAATGAAGGAATACTTCACAGACAGAATCTTGTTTATTGCGTTCATAAGGCAGTTGTTTTTAGGAAATACTTTTATACAAAATTAATGTATAATTTTCTCAAAATGACAACAATTTGATTTATAACTTGTCAGGTGCAAATATTAATGTTTTTTCAATTTCATCCCTATTCCTATGATCAGGACAAGGACAGCCATGCCAATAAAAAGGTTCCAGCCCATTCCCAATTCAAAGATGCCAGGTAACCGATCACAGGATGTGACAAGTAGTGAAATGAACAATATGCTAATGACATGTTGAAGTTTAAAGTTTTTCATTGTAACTGATTTGAGAAAAGGTAAGTAAATGTGTTTAGAATGGGTATCCGATGGCTATATTCAACACAAGGTTGTCGCGTCGCCATGTCTTGCTTGCAAAGTCAATTTGGTTAATGACCCAACCTTGATTGTCTTGCACCCATGGCTTTCTTAATGGTGCTGCCAGATCGAAACGCAGGATGAAAAAGGATACATCGACCCGCAAGCCAACGCCTGCTCCTACTGCCACCTGTCGCATAAATGTTGAAAACATAAAGGGACTGCCTGTATTGGCAGGGTTTGATTTCACCAGCCAAACATTGCCGGCATCGACAAACATGGCCCCTTTCAAAAAACGATAGATGTTGAAGCGATATTCTCCATTCATTTCAAGTTTGATGTCGCCTCCCAGTTGCAAAATGCCTCGGCTGGCGATGTTCTGATGCACGGTGTCGGGCCCTACAGAGTTGATTTGAAAGGCGCGCAGACTGTTTGGACCTCCACTGAAAAACTGCTTGGTGTAAGGCAATGTATTTGAGTTGCCAAAAGGCTGGGCATAACCTGCAAAGAACCGCATGGCCAGTTTGGACTTATCTTTAAAATTAAGAAACCCACGACCATCTACACTTACTTTTCCATATTGGGAATAGACAGATCCTGCTACCCTTGCAGCATTGGCTGATGATACTTTTTTTCCGCTGATTGCTTTCACCAGAGAAAACATATTCCCGGCAGTTTCAGCGGTGGCATATAGGAAGTACTGGATCTTTTTTCCCGGTGAGGTTTGTTCGTTGTAGGTAAATGAATAATTCCCGCCTGCAATAAATTGCTCCTCATAGCTTTTCGCCAGAAAAGGATTGCGAACTAACAGGCTGTCGAATAATGGACTCCGGTTTGTGATTGTGGTATAGCTGACATTGACAGGGTTGAATTCATGCTCTTTCCTTATATTTTCTTTCCACTTAAAGCCATAAATGAATTGAAAAGTGGCCATGTTAAAATAGTTGACCCGCTTTAGAAAGTTATAGGAAAGCATAAACCGTGTCCTGGGAATATAGAGACTGTTTGATCGTCTGATATTGAACGGGAGAATAAACCGTGGGAATGTCAACTCAAGCTGTGGATTGAGGTTATAGGAAAACAGGTTCTTGTTTGCTCCGCTCAGTTGGGCTTCAAAAGAGCCTGCCATGTTCAGGTTGAGCAGTTCAGCCCCACTGAATGTGTTTCTGTTCAGGAAACTTAAATTTAGTCGTGGCCCTGTGAAATTATTTGATTTCGAGACCAGATCGAGCTCTGCCCTGAAGGTGTGATTGGGCATGGTGGTCATCAGAATGTTCACATCCAGATAACCGGGGGCCGTTGTATCACTGTCTGAAAACTTAACCTGTACAAATTTAAAGTTACCCATCGACATCAAACGGTTAAGTGTGATGTTATGATTCTGTCGTGAATAGATGTCGTTCTTCTTCAGATAAACCGATCTTATGATAACTGCCGGTTGGATGTTCATAACCGAATCTCTGCCATAAAATATATAGTTCTGATAAACGGTGGTTGCTTTAATACTGTCCGGAGTTTCACGGCGTATGGAATAATTCTGATCGATATATACCTTGTTGATGCGATAAACCGTTAGGGCATTTGAAGGAATGCTGTCTTTCAAAGTGAGTCTGAAAGCTACTGTGTGATCTTTATCCGAAGTGTCGGCTTTAAATAACAGATAATCGGGATTGAAGTAGAAGTAACCTTTGTCTTTTAATAAGGCATCGATGCGGTCTCTTTCGATTTTTAGGGTCTCGAGGTTATAATCATTCCCCGGTTTGATGAGTGATTTGTCTTTATCTTTTAAAATAACCCGACTTAAACTATCGTCTGAAATGTCATAGGTAAGTGCTTTTATGACATACGGCTTGTGAATGTGACTTGTGTAAATCACTTTTGCGGTATGCTTATATTCAACGATTTTGTATTCGGTATAACTCTTGAAGATTCCACTATTGAATAACCTGGCATCAATAATGGCAGCAGTAACTACCGGTTTTACAACACTGATCAGTACAGGAGCTTCTCCGGTTCTTTTAAACATTTTTTTTATGCCAGACTTTGGATCTGCTCCGGCTGAAAGATATTTCCACATTTTAAAACGCATGCCAAGGAACTTACCATTCGGTACCGGACGGAGAGCAGGTTCTGCAATGGCTTTGATCTGTTTCGTGTTAATTTTTTCTGTCGATTCCAGTTTTATTGTCGCACCTGTATAGAGCTTCGCATCTTTTGGTAAAAGATTTAAACCACTACATGCTGTCATTAACAGACATATCAGGATCAGGAAGTATTTATTTAGTCGTGATCGTATCATTAGTTGTGGTTTTTGTCAATACTTTAGGTTTCCTTATTGTGGACTTGAAAAACGCTTTCCACTTATTGAAATCGCGCACATATACTATACCGACGCCGGTTTCAACCAACTGACCTTCGATGGCGCCTTCATACAGATTGTGTCTGAAACCTTTAACCAGGAACCTCCCATCCTCAGATAGTTTGTATTCTACGGTTACATCACTGGATATGCTGCTTGCCGAGTTTTGTTTGGCTTTCTCGCCTTCCACGTCAACAGTGCCGCCAACCTGAACCGATAACCGTTCGTTGAATAGTTGTTTTTTAATGCCTAATGCCACCTGTGTTCTTCCCTGTGCCTGTCCGGTTTGATAATCATCGTAAGATTGAACATCAAAATTCAATTCAACACCGGGTACATATTTTGAACTCAGTTTGTTCAGTTGTGCCGAGAGAAAAGTGCCTACTGTGGAGCGAACCACTGTTGATGCGCTTCCCCCTTCGCTTTGGAAAGGGTTTTCCTGGACAAAGCGACCCAATACCAGCAAAGCAAAGACCTGCTTGTTGAGGGCTGAGGCATCATCGTTCAACATGTTCAGTTTCTGATTCACCGCACCACCAAGGATCCCTTTATCCTCAGGCCGCAACTGAATTTCGAAACTGATTTCAGGATGTAATATTTCTCCGCGTAGTTTCAGCATCACCAGAAAATAATAGCGTTGCTTGTATCCACCTTTTTCCACATCACTCAGTCCCGACATCTGTGTCGCCACAAGGTCATAGGGTGCAGCCTGAACTGTATAGTTCGCATTTATGGATATGTCGGCATCCAGGGGATCCCCGTTCCAGATAATGGTACTTCCCGAATTAATATCAAATTTCTTTTTGATGACAGATTCCAAAGAGACCAGATAACTTCCCTGATCCAGATGATAAGCACCGGTTAGACTCATTTTGCCGCTTCTGTCTATGGTCAGACTCAGTGCAGCCTCACCCCTGACAACCAGTGAATCTGTTGATGCAGGGTCCATTAAAAGTCTCAATGTTGCGAGTTTGTCCACCTCAATGATTGAGGAGAGATCAAAACCGGAAAAACCTGATTTCTCAGTTATCTTTTTCTTTGAATCAGATAGAATGGTATTTTGTTTTGATAGATCTTCAAACTCAACCACATTCTCACCTTTGTCTGAAGTGAGCTTGTCTTCTGGAACGGCAAAGGTAAAGTTTGAACCTTTTTTCATCTTGATTCTTCCATTGATTACAGGAAGCGACATGGGCCCGACGACATCTATCTTGCTGTCTATGACCATCCGACCAAAGAATACTTTGTTATCTTTTACAGTAGAATTGAACAATAAAAAGTCTTTCGAATTGACATGTAAAGCATAAATAAAATTGCTGAATTGCTTCATCTTGACAGTTCCATCTATGATGGCGCTGTGCTGATCAACATCGAGGAAGGTGAAATTATTGAAATAGAGACCATCTGTTTTAAGTTGAATCTTCTCATTTTTAAGCTCAAGACGGTTATTCAGTACTGCCGGTTTGATAAAGACATTGTTGAAAGCCAGTTCACCGGTAATCACGGGTGCATCTGTATTTCCCTGTACCAATATATTTCCAGTCATCTTTCCTGATGCCTCACTGATTTCTCCCATAGAAAATGCCTGAACAGTCTTCATTGAAAGCGATTGAATATCCGTTTTTATGTTGATTGAATTTGGCCCTCCGTTAGGGATATAGAAGCCTTTTGTAGTCAAGTTGTTATCCGCACCGGATAGGTTCAGTTCAATATCGAAACGTTGGGATGTCGGGTTGTCAGCTTTGAGTGTCAAATCTCCAATGGGCACATCACGCACAATCAGGCCGGTTATTTTGGCATCTGCAATGATACCATAGGTGTTATTTACTCTCTTCAGCAATACGTTTCCGTCTACATTGCCCTTAACCAGTGTGGTGTCTCTCTCTATGATTCTGGAAATATCATCCAGCCTGAAGTTCTTTATTCCGATGTTCAGATCGTCGTTGAACTTATCATGAACTGAAGCAACATTGATCTGGCTTCCACCACTGCTGATAAAGAAATGATGGATCATAAATCCTGCATTTCCAAATTCAATGTAGTTATCTGCAGTGATGTCCCAGCGGTTATTCATCAGATAGAAATCTTTGGGGTCGAGTGCAAGTTTGAAATTGCCTTTGTCTTTGGTGATCTGAGAACGGATCTGAAACTTTTTGTTTTGGTTGGCTGCAATTGAAGAGAGGTTTGCAAAGATGGTCTTGTTTTCAACCTTACCATCAAAAAGCAGGTTGTCTAACTTGGCCTGAGGGTTTGAAATAATGGCACTGAATACTTTATAGTTCAGGGTTGTAGGATTTGAATTAATATCCATTGCCAGATTATCAATTTCTGTAGTTCCGTAAACAATCTTATTCATCACCACATTTAATTTCAACTCTTTCTTTGGACCATCAAAACTACCTGTAATTAATCCCGGTTCGAATGCTGTCAGCTGAGGCAACAAAACCTGTGCTATAATAGGATGATTGCGTAACCGAATCTCAAAACTGAAGTTCGATTGTGCGGTAGTCTTGTTGACAGAAGTGTTGTTTGTAAAGGGAAAATAGGCATTAAAGAATTGAGTGAGTTCTGTTGATAGATCCAGTGCAGAAGTGATTCCTGTATATTTGATATCTATCAGAGCACTGCTTTTTTTCACTACTTTCCCTGCAGGCTCATTAATTGAGGCAAGCAATAGGGTGTCGAGAAAATATTTCTTTCCATCCTGAGCAATGATAATTTTGGAGATGCCTGCATTTCCAGTCAGTTTATTTACAGCATCACCCTTCAGATCGGCAACCATAACAAGACTAATTCTTTTATCGACCGTTGAGAGATTGAGTTTCTGAAGATCCAGACCCTCAACATTTAATGTAAACTTATAGCGTTCACTGTTCGAATTAAGATCTACTATTCCATCAAAATCAACTATTGCATTGGGGTCTTTCAGATTTATTTTCCCTTCGAAACCTTCCCCGTTTATATTACCATCCATTGTAAGGTTGTGATAATTATATTTCTTCAGATAGATCTGGGAGACATCAGCTTTAATCTTTGCCTTGATGGTTTTCATATCAAGCCCGTGACCATTGGCTTGGGCAGTCATCGTAACAGGACCGTACATGGCAGTGTCTTTTAAAAATCTCCCCAGATCGAAACTGCTGAATTTCACATTGCCTTTGAAGTTTTCTTTTTGATCTATAGTTGCAACAATATGTGCGTCTCCAAAGCTGCTGGTCAACCCCATTGTTGTTTCGAATGACTTGATCCTCCCTTTGAAGGAGCCTTCCAGTTTCATGCTTTCCGGAATCTCAATACTCGAGGGCAATAAAGTATCGACCATCATCACCAGATCCCGTTTCCCAGAAATCAATTTAAGGTTTGGGAAATCATAATAAGCTGTCTCAACTTTGGGTAACCCCGTAATACTAAAGTCAGTTCTTAGAACGGTATTGGTTCCTGTTTTGACAAACAGATCTTTTCCTTTCAGATTGCTTACTTTCCCCTTTACATTCCCTGAAACGAAAGTGATGTTCGCTACGTTTTTAAAGAAGTGTTGTTTGAAAAGCAGGGGATTTAAATAGAGAATATCAGAATTCCTTATACTCACATTTATCATGCTCAGATTCATAAATACGGATGGCAGAGAATCTGTCAAGGCTTTTAATGAAGAATATTGCAAACGAAACTCGGCATCGATGGAAGAGTTGTTTGTTTTCGCTTTCAGTCTAAGAGCAGTCATGGAGTGTTGGTCCATACTGAAATCGGTTTCAAAATGAGTGATGGCGAAGTTATTCTGATCTAAGGCGCTGAATTTATTGATCGATATCACGGTCTTTTCAGGGGAGTAATTCAGATTCTTTGCGGCTAAGGTTAGATGTTTATAATTCAGGTTATTTGCATCAAATACATTCTTTACTGCCGGTTTGTTTCCGGACTTATACACAAGGGTGTTATCATCCAGATCGATGCTGTTAACAGCAACTGTCCAATTGCTTGCTGTGGTAACGGGCACTGGTTTAGATTTGGTTACCGGAACTGGCTCATTGGACTTATAACTGATCGCACTACCCTTTAGTTGTATTTTATCAAGGGTTACTGTTTCCTTTTGTAAATCGACAGCGCCGTCTTTTAATTCAAACTGTTTGATTACTGCACTGATATATTGCTGACTTTCCTTGTTTCCATAGGTTACGGTTGAATTGTTGATCCTGATCTTACCGGCCAACAGTGTGGGCAAGACAGAAGTTGAAGCTTGTACTTTTACTGCGGCAGAAGCATCCGATGGTTTATCCATCATTACATCTGCATGCATGCTTTCAATCAACATCTCGTTGACACTATATATGGATTTATCCATATCGATTGCCTTCATTTTCAAATCCATATTCCCCAGAGTCGCTGCTACATTCATTCCTCCATATGCATCATCATAATGGAGACGAATGTTCTTCAGGCTGACATCATCCATGTTGAAGGTCCATTTAGAAGGTGACGGGGGAGTAACTTTTCCTGTTGGGGTTGGACTGCTAAATGCGGTCAGCAGGAAATTATAATTAAACAAAGAATCTGTAGCACTGCGTTTTATATGGAGATTTACATCATCAAGGGTGAAACTTTTGATGTTGATCTTATTCTTTAACAGATCTTTGAATGCAATATTTACTTTGGCTTCACCGGCATACAACAAGGTGTCTTTTTGAAGGTCATCCAGAAAGAGCCCTTTTATGACAACTGATTTCGGGAAAGAGATGCTGATGTTTTTTATTTCAACCCTTGAATGTGTCTTTTTACTAACATAGGATGTGGCTGAATGAATGATCTTGTTTTGAATGGCCGGAATCTGGATAAGGCCGGCTATGATGATGAACAGAAGCACGAAGACAACCACCACCCACAGGATAGCTTTAAGAGTCCATTTAATTATTGATCGTACTCGATTCATTTAATATCTTTTATTCTTTGTTTTTAACACTTAACTCCAGCAAAATGATTTCATCAGCAAAATGTATTTCGGAAATATATAAGAAATTAATGACCTCTCTCAGTTCCTTTATCTTCTTCAAATCAAAAGTTACTTCTTTTGAATCGATATTCCATTCAAGCGCATCAAATTCAACTTTCTTTTTTAGAAAATAGTGAGCCCCTTTTGCCATTAATGCTACAAATAAATTGACTTCATAAGAAAATACAACTTCATCTTCCTTTATCTCTTTTAATGACAAAATTATAGAACCATAATAAGAGAGTTTGATCTTGTCTTCTCCTACATTTTTTATGCCAATATGTAGATGGTAATAATTTTGAATTACCTCTTTAACCTCAATAATTGATATCTCTAACCGCATAAAGATTAATTAATTTCAGGCTACTAAATTAAGCCCCTGCAAGAAAGTATGCGTTACAGAATTTCTAAGAAAAGTTACATCATTCACACATCGGAAAAGGGGTTGAAGTATGTCTGTTTTTTGTAGAGACGCAATATTTTGCGTCTCCAGGTTATGGAGATCTTCAATCAAGGAGACGCAAAATATTGCGTCTCTGCGTGTTTGGAAATCAGATTTTGTACATGTTTAGATATTCCGACTTCTCTTTATACGTGTGGGATTAGAACCATTCTGGTTTACGCTGAAGAAGCAGATAAAAACAATTCAGGTACTTCTATGTTTAAATTCCAAATTATACTTTGAACAGAAAACATTATTTTTTAACTTTGTACTCTTAAATTTATTAAATCTTAATAAGTATCTGAGAATTGTTTAAGATATGGAAAAAGAATCGAATAGCCTGCTGAAAGAAATTACGCAGAGCGAATATAAATATGGGTTTACCAGCGATATCGAAATGGTGATGGCTCCAATTGGCCTCTCCGAAGATACCGTTAGGTTTATATCTCAGAAAAAGAATGAGCCAGAGTTCATGTTGGAGTTCAGGTTGAAAGCTTATCGGAACTGGTTGACGATGACGGAACCCACATGGGCGCATATATCTCATCCCCCTATTGATTATCAGAACATCTATTACTATGCGGCTCCCAAAAAGAAAAAGCAGCTTTCTAGTATCGAAGAGGTTGATCCGGAACTGATTGAAACTTTCAATAAGTTGGGCATTTCACTCGAGGAACAGAAGATCCTTTCGGGTGTGGCTGTTGATGCTGTTATTGACAGTGTCTCGGTTAAGACCACTTTCTCGGATACGCTTTCAAAGAAGGGAATTATCTTTTGCTCGATGAGTGAAGCCGTGCAGAATCACCCTGATCTGGTAAAACAATACTTGGGCAGTGTGGTTCCTCCCGATGATAATTACTTTGCCGCACTCAACTCTGCCGTATTCAGTGATGGTTCATTCTGCTACATCCCCAAAGGGGTCCGTTGCCCAATTGAACTGTCGACCTATTTTAGGATCAATACTGCCAATACCGGACAGTTTGAAAGGACATTGATCATTGCAGACGAAGATGCTTATGTCAACTATATGGAAGGCTGTACAGCCCCCATGCGTGATGAAAATCAACTGCATGCTGCCATCGTTGAAATCGTTGCCATGAAAGATGCCTCAGTAAAGTATTCAACTGTTCAGAACTGGTATCCCGGTAATAAGAAGGGTGAAGGTGGTATTTATAACTTCGTAACCAAGCGTGGTATCTGTAAAGGAAATGGTGCCAAGATCTCCTGGACTCAGGTTGAGACAGGTTCTGCCATTACCTGGAAATATCCAAGTGTGATTTTATTGGGTGACAATACAATCGGAGAGTTTTATTCCGTTGCAGTTACCAACAACTACCAGCAAGCTGATACCGGAACCAAAATGATTCATATTGGAAAGAACACACGCAGTACCATTGTATCTAAAGGTATTTCGGGTGGCAAGAGCAATAATAGCTACAGGGGGCTGGTTAAGATTATCAAGCGGGCAGATAATGCACGCAACCACTCTCAATGCGATTCATTGTTGCTGGGTGACAAATGTGGAGCCCATACCTATCCATACATAAAGGTTGAAAATAAAACATCTATCGTTGAACATGAGGCTACAACTTCAAAGATTTCAGAAGATCAGTTGTTTTATTGTAATCAAAGAGGCATCAGTACAGAAGATGCAGTCGGCCTGATTGTAAATGGATATGCCAAAGAGGTACTGAAACAACTTCCAATGGAATTTGCTATTGAGGCTCAGAAGTTGCTTCAGATAAGTCTCGAAGGAAGTGTAGGTTAATCATAACGAACAGTATATTTTAAATAAATCAAAAGATCTGTAAGATCAACTCAATAAGATCGATCATGATGTTAAGTATCAAAAATTTAAAGGTTTCAATTAACGGTAAGGAAATATTAAAAGGGGTCAATCTGGAAGTGAATGCAGGTGAAGTACATGCTATCATGGGCCCCAATGGAAACGGAAAAAGTACGCTTGCCAATGTTATTGCAGGAAGCAGTGCGTATGATATTACTGAAGGTGAGATTATCTACAAGGGCAAGAACCTGTTTGACCTTAGCGTAGAAGAACGTGCCTGTGAAGGTATATTTCTAAGCTTCCAGTATCCGGTAGAGATCCCGGGCGTGAGCATGACCAACTTCATGAAAGCTGCCATGAATGCACAAAGGAAATATCACGGACGCGATCCTATCCCTGCCCAGGAGCTGCTGGCTAAAGTCGAGCAGAAAAGACAGTTGGTAGAGATTACGGAAAAGATGTCAGGTCGCTCTGTAAATGAAGGCTATTCAGGTGGTGAAAAGAAGAAGAATGAGATCTTCCAGATGGCACTCCTTGAGCCCTCACTGGCTATCCTTGATGAGACCGATTCCGGATTGGATATCGACGCACTGAGAGTTGTAGCGAATGGAGTAAACAAACTCAAGACCAAGGAAAACGCCTTTATTCTGATTACCCATTATCAAAGATTGCTCGATTATATCGTTCCTGATTTTGTACATGTACTCTACGAAGGACGTATCGTTAAGTCGGGTGGCCGCGAGCTTGCTCAGGAACTCGAAGAAAAAGGATATGAATGGCTTAAAGATGTAGTAGTCAAATAGCATTGGCTTCAGAAGAACAGAATTATGGAAACTACGAATGAACTATATGAATTGAAAGAGAAGCTTTGTAGCGTCTATGAGAACAACCGCTCGTTGATTGCTGCAGGTGATCTTCCATTTGTTACAGAACTCAGGGAAAAGGCATTTACCCATTTTGGTAAGTTGGGATTCCCACATGTGGGCCTCGAAGCCTGGAAAGGGACTTCCCTGGAAAAAGCACTGTCACACAATTACGGACTTTCTCTCGTTCCGATTGAAGAAGATGTGAACGCAGATGATATCTTTAAATGTGAGATCCCTCACTTCGATACGTTACTCGTTACCCAACTTAATGGCTGGTTTGTTCACCAGGGTCAACCTATCAGGGTATATCCGAACGGACTGATCATAGGAAGCCTGGCCAGCGCCATGAAAGCCTATCCCGAAATCTTCAAGGCACATTACGGTCGTTATGCACCGATTGATGATAACGGACTGAATGCACTGAATACCGTCTTTGCTCTGGATGGATTCTTTATATATGTACCCGACGATGTTCAGGTTGAAGATGTAGTCCAGATCGTGAATGTTGTGAATTTCCCTAAAGATATCTTTATCCAGACCCGCAATCTGATCGTGTTGGGAAAGAACAGTAGCCTGAAACTGGTACAGTGTGACGACTCAATTGATCATCGTGACAGCTTTATCAACACTGTTTCAGAAATAGCCCTTGGAGAACATGCAAAGCTTGATCATTATAAGCTGCAGAATAAAGACGATAATTCAGCATTGGTAAATACTATCTGCTTTCATATGGCAGATCACAGCGAGCTCTCGAGTAATGCTATATCGCTGAATGGGGGCATGATCAGAAACAATATCAATGTTGCCATTGACGGTGAACACTGTACTGCTAATATCAACGGTCTGTTCCTTGTTGGCAAGAATCAGCACATTGATAACCATATCTTTATCGATCATATCAAACCAAATTCGAACAGCAATGAACTCTTTAAGGGCATCCTTGATGATCATTCAAGCGGAGTCTTTAATGGTCATGTCATGGTGCGTCGTGATTCACAACATACTAATGCTTATCAGAAGAACAGGAATATCCTGTTGACTGATAAGGCAACCATGGATACCAGGCCTTTTCTGGAGATCTATGCTGACGACGTTAAATGTTCACATGGAGCCACGGTAGGACAAATGGATGAGTCCGGCATTTTCTATATGCGCCAGAGAGGTATTCCTGAAGACGAAGCCCGCGTACTGTTGTTATTTGCCTTTGCAGGTGAGGTAGTCAATCTAATTAACATCCCTATACTGAGAGAACGCATCAATGAAATGATCAGGAAACGGCTTCGTGGAGAACTTTCAACCTGTGATGACTGTGCACTACAATGTAAATATCAGCACAATGCACCTTGTGTGATTGACTTGTCGAATATTCAACTGGTTTAAATTATTATATAATGAGTACCCTTGTCGTAAATGAGCCATTTGACATCACCGCTATCAGGAGTGATTTTCCAATCCTGAGTATTGAAGTCAATGGAAAACCGTTGGTCTATTTTGATAATGCCGCCACTACCCAAAAACCGCAACAGGTTATCGATGCGCTAGTTGATTATTATAGTCATTACAACTCAAACGTTCACCGTGGAGTGCATCATCTCAGTCAGGTGGCTACCGATGCTTACGAAGGTGCCCGTCTGAAAATGGCTAAGCTGCTGAATGCTCCTTCGGCCTCAGAAATAATATTTACCCGCGGGACTACAGAATCCATCAACCTTATTGCCTTTTCATTTGGAGAGGCCTTTGTAAATGAAGGTGACGAAATTATTATATCAGCCATCGAACACCACTCCAACATCGTCCCATGGCAAATGCTTTGTCTAAGGAAGAAGGCAGTACTAAAAGTGATCCCGGTACATGATAATGGAGAACTCGATCTGGAAGCATACCAGGAACTCTTCTCAAATCGCACAAAACTGGTAGCAGTAGGTCATATCTCTAACGCTTTAGGGACGATAAATCCCATTGCTGATATGATCCGGATGGCACATAAATATTCGGTGCCTGTCCTGATAGATGGGGCACAGGGTTTGCCTCACGGCAGGGTAGATATACAGGCACTCGGTTGTGATTTCTATTGTTTCTCAGGACACAAGATGTATGGACCTACAGGTATTGGAGGTTTCTATGGTCGGATCGAACTGCTTGATCAGATGCCTCCATATCAGGGAGGTGGAGAGATGATCAAAGAAGTAACCTTTGCAGGAACTACTTTTAATGATGTTCCTTATAAGTTTGAAGCAGGTACACCCAATATTGCAGATGCTATAGGGCTTAAAGCTGCTGTTGATTACCTTGAAACTATTAGCTGGGAAGCCATCGAAAAGCAGGAGCATGCATTGCTGCTCTATGCAACCGAACAGTTAATCCGTGAGGGAGGGATCACAATCATTGGTACAGCCCCCGACAAGGCAAGTCTGATTTCCTTCCTGATCGATGGTATTCATCCTTTAGATGCAGGCACTATTCTTGATCATTTCGGAATAGCTATCAGGACCGGTAATCACTGTACACAACCATTAATGGACAGATTTTGTATAACAGGTACTATGCGAGCCTCTTTTTCGTTCTATAATACATTTGAAGAAATTGACAGTATGATGACTGCTATCCAAAAGGTTAAGCAGATGTTTTTATAACGCTTTTTGAAACGATAACGATGACTATTGCAGATAAGGAAGAACAACTCATCAACGAATTCACTCTATTTGATGACTGGATGGACAAGTACAATTACATTATTGACCTTGGGAAGTCGCTTCCGATGATTGATGAAAAACTCAAGACTGAAAGTAACCTCATAAAAGGATGTCAGTCTAGAGTATGGTTAAGTGCAGAATTTGATGGTAAAGTGATCAACTTCACCGGAGACAGTGATGCAGTAATCACAAAAGGTATTGCCAATCTATTGGTCAGGACACTTTCAGGACATACCCCTGATGAGATTCTGGAAGCAGATATGGGTTTTGTTGATAAGATAGGATTGAAAGAACATCTCTCTCCTACCCGTTCAAATGGATTGGTTTCAATGATCAAACAGATGAAACTCTATGCTTTGGCTTACAAAACTAAAGCATCACTAAACGCATAAAGAAATGGCAGACAAAGTAAAATTACTCGAACTAGGAGGTAAGGTGATCGATATCTTAAGGCAGATCTATGATCCCGAGATCCCTGTGAATATATACGACCTGGGGTTGATATATAAAATAGATATCGGTGAGGATTTGGTTGCCCGTATTGAAATGACACTTACGGCTCCCAATTGTCCCGTTGCAGAATCAATGCCTGAAGAGGTTCGAACACGGGTAACTGATGAGATAGAAGAAATCAAAGACACCATTGTTGAGATAGTATTTGAGCCCCCCTGGTCAAAAGATATGATTTCAGAAGCGGCATTGCTAGAACTGGGGTTATTGTAAATATTAAACAGTTTTTAAGCTTTTGTCAGAAATGATCTGATGAATGTTTAAAATTGTAACTTTGTTTATTAAAGAAGAATGAATTTATGGCTTCCAAGCAAGGCACTTTACTATCTGAAATATATTCTCCGACTGATTTAAAGAAGCTGAAAGACACACAATTAAGCCAGCTTTGTGATGAGATTCGTCAGTTCATAATAAATGAAACGTCAACTAATCCGGGTCATCTTGGAGCCGGTCTTGGTGTTGTAGAGCTTACCGTAGCTTTGCATTATGTCTTCAATACACCTTACGACAAGTTAATATGGGATGTCGGCCATCAGGCTTATGCCCATAAAATCATCACAGGCCGCAAAGATCTTTTCCATCTGAACAGGATGATTGATGGTATCAGTGGTTTCCCTAAAATGTCTGAAAGCGAATACGATGCTTTCGGAGTAGGCCATGCCTCTACTTCTATCTCTGCTGCACTGGGAATGGCTGTTTCAGCCCGACTTCAGAACGACAATAAACGTCAGCATATAGCAGTCATCGGAGATGGCTCCATGACAGGTGGACAGGCACTCGAAGCCATGAACAATGCAGGAGTCTCCAAGGCAAATCTGTTGGTTATCCTCAACGACAATGGGATCGCAATAGACAAGAATGTCGGGGCCATGAAAGACTACCTGACCCACATTACTACTTCGCGCACCTATAACCGCCTTAAAGATAAAATATGGTACCTGATGGGTGGAAATACCCGTTACGGCACTAACTCGAGGGCAGTAGTAAAACAGATCAGCAATGCATTAAAACTGACTTTGCTTAAAAAGAGTAATCTGTTCGAATCATTTAACTTCAGATACTTTGGCCCCGTTGATGGTCATGATGTAGTACAACTCACAGAGATTCTCAATGACCTGAAAAATATTCCAGGACCCAAATTACTGCATATCGTTACAGTCAAGGGCAAGGGTTTTACGGTTGCCGAAAACAATCAGACGACCTTTCATGCTCCAGGGTTATTCAATCCTCTGACCGGAGAGATCATTGAAGATAAAAAATGCAAGACACTGCCGCCCAAATACCAGATCGTCTTTGGAAAGACAATACTGGAACTGGCAGAGCTGAATCCTAAAATTGTTGGTATCACTCCTGCCATGCCAACAGGTTGTTCACTCAACCTGATGATGGCGAAGATGCCTAACCGTGCTTTTGATGTAGGGATTGCTGAACAGCATGCCGTTACATTCTCAGCAGGCCTGGCTGCTACCGGAATGACTCCCTTCTGTAATATCTATTCCTCATTCATGCAGCGGGCCTATGATCAGGTGATCCACGACGTTGCCCTTCAAAATCTGAATGTGATCTTCTGTCTCGACAGGGGAGGCATAGTAGGTGAGGATGGAGCAACACATCATGGCGTATATGATCTTGCTTACTTCCGCTGTATTCCCAATCTCACCATCTCTTCACCCATGAATGAAGTGGAACTCCGCAATCTGATGTATACTGCCCAGTTAGACAATATGGGTCCATTTGTCATCAGGTATCCCCGTGGTCGTGGTGTAACCGGTGATGGATGGAGAAAGCCTTTCGAAAAGATTGAAGTAGGAACAGGTCGACGCCTTCGTGAAGGAAAAGACCTTGCTATCCTAAGTATCGGACATATCGGTAATCTTGCAACCAAAGCCTGTACAGAGCTTTCAGAGGTTGGAATTGAAGCTGCACATTACGATATGAGATTCCTCAAGCCTATTGATGAAGCATTGCTCCATGATGTATTCAGAAAATATGACAAGGTGATCACCATTGAAGACGGAACCATCATTGGAGGTCTTGGCAGTGCAGTCATCGAGTTTATGAACGATCACAATTACAAGGCTACAGTAAAACGATTAGGCGTTCCCGATACATTTATTGAGCAGGGAACAGTTTCAGAGTTATACAGGATCTGTGGATGTGATGTCCAGGGACTCATTGAAACAGCCAAAGAGCTTACAGGTCAGAAAGTAATTGTACCCAAGGCTTAACAATAAAATAATCTAAAAAGAAAAGGCCCCCTCATTACAAGGTGGCCTTTTCCTTTTAAGCAACTAAAACATCAACGTATTATTTTCCGAATTTGATAAATGTAGTAATAGCTGGACCGCCATTGACACCTGGTTTAGTAACAGTAAATCCATCTTTACATGAAGCCGAAGCTGCATTTGTATAAGCACCATACGCAGCTGTTGTAGTAACACCTGTACTTACAGTAACAACGGTACCTGCAATGAAACCTTTACAAGCAGTTGAAGTGTACAAAGGCTCTTTAATTGTATAAGTAGATTTTTCACCTTTAGCATTTGTGAAAGAAGAGTTCCCTGTGATTTTCCATATTTTAACAGGGTTTACACCACCATTGCCTTCCATCAGTTCGCGCTGACGTTCTGAAGACCATTTTTTAACAGTACCATCTTTTGCAGTAACTGTCAAAGTAGAACTCTCCGTATAATAAGCATGACTAAATGGAGCGATTTTACTAAAAGTACCATTTTGTGTTCCTACATAATGTACATCACTAACAAACAAATCAATTGCTGATACCCTCGACCAACCACCTTCTTTAACCCAGGTGAAGGTACTTACGATAGTGCCTCTACGTGCTTTGCCATCGCTACCAATACAACCGGCAGTAAATTCAATTGTGAATTTAACCATTGCTCCTGTAATAACACTAGCTGTCATAGTAGGTGTTTTAAGAATATTAACAGTTGCACATTTATCCAGACCAATCCCTTTGACTGTGGTTGGCAATGGATCAGCTGAAGCAGCTTTCGTAGGAATAGTAGGGTCTACAAAAAATGAAGGGTTTGCTGCAGTATAATCATCAACAAGGCCGGTGAAATCAGATACTGTATTGTCTAATACAATAGCATCTGTAGTGGTCGTAATTACTGTGTCTGTTTGAGTTGTGGCCTGCTTGGTACAACTGATTATAGCGATACCCAAAACAAATGCCAATACGGTAAAAATTAATGTCAGTTTCTTCATAAGGCTTTAATTATTAAATTTCGTTAACGTTTTGTTAAGGTTTAGACGGCTAATATAATACAAAGTTTAATCCAACTAAAAAATTTAACATATCTTCGTAAAAAATCTAAGAGATACTGTGAACTATAGTTTTCTGTTTCGGAAAAAATCAATAGAAGATATCATTCATCATGCCCAAACTATTGAGGGACAGGATACCGGCATGAAGAGAACCCTCCGTGTGCGTGACCTTACAGCCATGGGGATTGCAGCTGTTATCGGTGCAGGAATCTTCAGCACGATAGGCAATGCAGCAGCTGCTGGTGGTCCTGCCGTTTCTCTCCTCTTTGTCTTTACTGCAGTAGCCTGTGGATTTTCAGCCTTGTGTTATGCCCAGTTTGCTTCTTTGCTACCGATCAGTGGTAGCGCCTATACTTATGCCTATGCAAGTTTTGGAGAACTCATCGCCTGGATAATCGGTTGGGATCTGATCATGGAGTATGCCGTAGGAAACATAGCTGTTGCCATTTCCTGGTCAGAATACTTCACAGCATGGCTACAAGGCTTCGGGATCGATTTCCCAAGATATCTCTCCATGGATTGGCTGAGTGCTTTTAATGGACACAGAGATGCACTGGTGCAGATGTCTCACGGAGTGTCGCTGTCCGGACTAAGCCGCCCACTTCAGGAAGCCTTTTCGGCCTGGACCAATGCGCCCCAGATCTTTGGATTACATCTCGTTGCCAACATACCGGCTTTTGGTATCGTAGTCCTGATCACTGTTCTTGTTTATATTGGAATCAAAGAGACCAAGAATGCCGGAAATATAATGGTCTTATTGAAACTAGTCATCCTGTTGGTCGTCATCGGAGTCGGGGCATTCTATGTTCAACCCAAAAACTGGAGCCCTTTTGCACCTCATGGATTGGGAGGAGTACTCAAAGGAGTCTCTGGAGTGTTCTTTGCGTACATAGGTTTTGATGCCATCTCAACTACAGCTGAGGAATGCAAGAATCCCCGTCGTGACCTTCCTCTTTCCATGATCCTTGTCCTGGTCATCACAACGGTGATTTATATCGTGATGAGCCTTGTGCTTACAGGAATGGTTCCATCATCACAACTGGGAGTTGCAGACCCATTGGCCTTTGCCTTCCAGAGCCTGCATCTGAACTGGCTTTCAGGTTTTATCGCACTGGGAGCAGTGATTGCCATGGCAGGAGTAATCCTTGTCTTCCAGGTAGGGCAACCCCGCATCTGGATGAGTATGAGTCGCGATGGTTTACTCCCTCCGATCTTCTCTAAACTTCATCCAAAGTTCAGGACTCCCGGCTTCTCAACTATCCTCACAGGTATCCTTGTAGGTGTCCCTGCACTGTTTACCACCCTGACCGAGATGACCGATCTGACCAGTATTGGTACACTCTTTGCCTTTATCCTCGTTGCCGGAGGAGTCATCATCATGGAAGAAAACGAAGATCCCAACACCGTGAAGAGAGGTTTTCGGATCACCTATTTCAACAGCAGGAAGTGGCTAATCCCGATCTGGGTTGTGGTACTTGGCATATTATTCTCTACCGGGGTATTTGATATCCAATCCTTTAATTTAAGGACAAGTTCATTGCTACGTGCTCTTGCCGACTGGACTGTCTTTAAAGAAAACGTGCATTACTACATATTTCTTGGCTTTGCAATCTGGATAAGCATCAGAGCAGTCATCAGGAAATGGTCACTCATTCCCGTTTTGGGAGTATTGACCAATATGTATCTCATCTCAGAGCTCGGTACCACCAACTGGTTAAGATTTATCATCTGGCTGGTCATTGGCCTCGGACTTTACTTCACCTATGGTTCACGCCATAGCAAGTTGAAAAAGAATGCAGTAATTTAATAATTTTGGTCATTATTACTAAACTAACTAAGGAAATGTAGGGAGGCCCCTAGTGGGTCTCCTGACCGGAAATAAAGATTTTTTATTATACTGCCTTGGAGACCCACTAGAGGCCTCCCTACATTTTCTTCAAATACTTCACCAAAAATAATATCATGAAACGTTTCATCTTTTCCTCGATCGCAATCATCCTTTTCACAATGAATGCCTTTGCCCAGCAGGCAACCATCACTAAGAACAAAGGCTACGTCATCGTCATGCATGGCGGCGCCGGAGACATCAATCCCCAAAACACTCCCCCCGAGAAACAGGCAGCCCTGAAAGCAGCCCTGACAGAAGCATTGGGTGAAGGCAAGAAGGTTCTTTCAAAAGGTGGCACCTCACTGGATGCCGTCGTAGCAGCCATCAAAGTCCTCGAAAACTCACCCCTCTTCAATGCTGGCAAAGGTGCAGTCATCAATGCAGAAGGCAAGTGCGAAATGGATGCTTCCATCATGGATGGGAAAACACTAAAGGCAGGAGCAGTTGCAGGCGTTACAATCGTAAAGAACCCCATCACGGCAGCCCGTGCCGTCATGGATCATTCCGAACACGTCATGCTGGCCGGCAAAGGAGCCGAACAGTTTGCCAGAGAACAACAGCTGGAGCTGGTGGAGTCCTCCTATTTCATCACCCCTGAGCGTTGGAAGAGCTACCTCCGCATGAAACAGCAAGACTCGCTTCAAAAGGTAAAGGAAAAGTTCGGCACCGTGGGAGCAGTAGCCCTTGACCTGGATGGAAACCTTGCAGCAGCCACTTCAACAGGCGGAATGATGATGAAGAAGTTTGGCCGTGTTGGAGACTCTCCCATCATTGGAGCCGGCACCTATGCCAATAATGAAGCCTGTGCAGTCTCGGCAACCGGACATGGCGAGTTCTTCATCAGGTACGTCGTGGCCTATGATATCGCAGCACTGATGCTTTACAAAGACTGGAGCCTGGATAAAGCCTCCGACTTCGTCATCAACCACAAACTCAAAGATGTTGCAGGCGAAGGCGGAGTGATCTGCGTAGACAAACAAGGCAACATTGCCACTCCCTTCAATACCCCCGGCATGTTCCGTGCCTGGCTAAAGTTTGACGGCAAGAACGAAGAGATCAGGGTTGCATTCTTCAAGGAATAGCATTTAAGTACAATATGTCAATGAACGTAATTAATGTTTGGTATTGTTATTAAACGAACGAATGAGATGTAGGGAGGCCCTTTGTGGGTCTCCAGGGCAGCCATGAATTAAAAATCTTTAAAACCGAAAAGGAGACCCACGGGCCTCCCTAAATCACTTGCATTCATTTAGCAAATGGTTTCATTCTTTCCCAATTGCCGTTTACGTTACCGGGGTATCGCAGACTGCAGTCGAAAAAGAATGAACCTTTGCATTTCGAACTATAATGTCACAACGAATGAAGGTGATGTAAGGAGGGCCATTTTGGCTCTTCTTCTTTTTTATCATGACTCTCCTGTATTGCTTTTAGAAACTTTTGAATAAAAGAACAGCGGTTTTTTTATGCTTTTATCTAAAAAATCAGTTCAATGGTATATCTTTGACGAAGAGTAAAGAAAATTTGTTTCCTTTTCCGAATCAGGCAAAAAGCACAATATATATTGAAAACAAATATTTTTGGAACGGATATTGCATGAATACACTTTGATGTTTAACGTAATTCTAAAAAACAGGTCAATACTTATCGTAGATGATGTTGAAGACAATAGATCCCTTTTTGGTTTTTATCTTAAGAACACAAAAGCAACGTTACTTTATGCCAAAAATGGCAAGGAAGCAGTGGATATCTGTAATGCAGATTCAACCATAGACCTTGTTTTGATGGATATGCAAATGCCGGTTTTAAATGGTATAGAGGCAACCCGGGAGATCCGCAAATTTAATCAGCAATTGCCTATAATTGCTGTCACTGCATATGCCTTTCCGGGTGATAAACAATGTTGTCTTGATGCCGGCTGTAATGATTATCTCACAAAACCCATAGATTCAGATGCTTTGATTGAAATGATTAAATCATTTTTAGCGAAATGATGTTTTATTTTAGTTAAATATATAAATGGAATTTATTTGTAAAACAGGTAATTTTACATTTCTATTTAACTCATCATATTAGTCTTTTAATTATTTTATTATGAAAAAAGCTTTGTTACGAAAAAATGCCCTGGAATACCATGCAATGGGAAGACCGGGCAAAATTGAAGTAATTCCTACCAAACCACACAGCTCACAGAGTGATTTATCGCTCGCATATTCGCCCGGCGTTGCCGAACCTTGTCTTGAAATAAAAGCCAATCCGGAAGATGTTTACAAATACACCGCAAAGGGAAACCTTGTTGCCGTTATTTCTAACGGTACAGCCGTTTTGGGGCTTGGCGATATTGGCCCTGAAGCAGGAAAACCTGTCATGGAAGGCAAAGGATTATTGTTTAAAATATTTGCAGATATTGATGTATTCGATATCGAAGTAGACGAGAAGGATATTGACAAGTTTTGTCAGACCGTGAAAGCCATCGCCCCGACTTTCGGAGGAATCAATCTTGAAGACATCAAGGCCCCCGAATGCTTTGCCATTGAAGAGCGTTTGAAAAAGGAACTCACGATCCCCATCATGCACGATGACCAACACGGAACAGCAATTATCACAAGTGCCGGTTTGCTCAATTCACTGGTAATTACCGGTAAGAAAATTGAAGAAGTTAAAATCGTTGTAAATGGTGCCGGTGCAGCAGCCATTTCGTGTAGTAAATTATATGTGTCTCTGGGGGCAAAATTAGAAAATATCGTCATGTTGGACAGCAAGGGTGTCTTGCATACCGACAGGACCGATCTAAATTCCATGAAAAAAATATTTGCTACTAGTCGACCCATTCATTCACTGGAAGAAGCGGTAAAAGGTGCAGACATGTTCCTTGGACTTTCGGTTGCGGGTGTACTGTCTCCTGAAATGTTACTTACTATGGCTCCAAATGCAATTGTATTTGCATTGGCCAATCCTACGCCGGAGATCTCTTATGAGCTTGCAACCGCAACCCGTCAGGATATTATCATGGCAACAGGACGCTCAGATTATCCCAATCAGGTGAATAATGTTCTTGGTTTTCCTTATATATTCAGGGGTGCACTGGATGTAAGAGCAAAAGCCATTAACGAAGAAATGAAACTTGCTGCAGTTTATGCTTTGGCTGAACTGGCCAAGGCTCCTGTGCCTGAAGAGGTAAACCTTGCTTATCACATTACTAATATCAAGTTTGGTAAAGATTATATCATTCCAAAACCTTCTGATCCACGTCTGATTACGCATATAGCACCTGCAGTTGCCCGTGCCGCAATTCAATCCGGAGTTGCCAGAAAGATTATCACAGACTGGGATGCGTATAATCTCGAATTGAACAAACGACTCGGCTTGGTTAATCCTTTCATTAGTCAGATAAAGGATCGTGCACGTGCATGTCCGAAACGGATTGTCTTTGCGGAAGGGGAGAACTATAAGATTTTAAAGGCTGCAGAAATTATCATTGATGAGCATCTTGCTATTCCTATATTATTGGGAAACGAAGAGAAAATTCTAAGCATGATCAAAGAATTTGACTTATCGATTGATGGGATCGAAATAATTGATTTCAGGAGCGAAAGGCTGAGTGATATGCGTCATGAATTTGCTGATATCTATTATGCAAAGCGACAAAGAAAAGGGATTACTTTTAAAATGGCCCGCAATCGCATGCGTCAGGCGAACTATTTTGGAGCAATGCTTGTCGAAAAAGGTTATGCCGATACAATGATTTCAGGATTAACTACGAGTTATACTGAAACTATCCGTCCGGCTTTACACATTATTGGCAAACACAAAGGGGTCAATAAAGTGTCCGGAATGTATATTTTAAATACTAAAAAAGGCACTCTATTCATGGCTGATGCTACAGTCAATATCAATCCGGATGTTAACGATCTGGTTGAAATCACTTTGCAGGCTGCACGCATGGTAAAAGAATTCAATATCAAACCGCGTATTGCCATGCTTTCGTTTTCTAATTTTGGCTCAACCGCTGGTGAGATTCCGTCAAAAGTAATGGCTGCTGTCGACATTCTCCATCGTGATTATCCTGAACTGATTGTTGATGGTGAGATGCAGGCTAACTTTGCACTTAATAAAATCATGCTTGAAGAAAACTTCCCATTCTCAACACTGGTAGGTGAACAGGTAAATACGCTTATTTTCCCTGAATTGACCTCAGCAAATATTGCATATAAACTGTTACAGGAACTGGGGGCTGCTGAAGCCATCGGGCCAATCCTGATGGGTTTGAACAAATCGGTACACGTCTTACAAATGGGATGTACTGTTACTGAGATAGTTAACATGACAACTATCGCGGTGCTCGATTCTCAATGCATCGAAGAAGAACAATAAAAATTTACAGTAAAACCAATTATAAAAAATTTTGTTATAATAGGTTTTACTGTTATTTTTGGAATAATTTAAACATTACATAACTTAAATACCTTTTTATGAAGAAGATTACTGTAATTGGTGCAGGAAATGTAGGAGCCACAGTTGCTAATGTAATAGCACAAAAGGATTTGGCCCGTGAAGTTGTTCTTTTAGATATCAAAGAAGGTGTTGCTGAAGGCAAGGCACTTGACATCTGGCAGACGTCATCAATTCTTCATTTTAACACCAGGGTGATCGGTGTTACAAATGATTATCTGCGTACTAAAGGATCGGGTATTGTCGTAATCACTTCAGGTATCCCGCGCAAACCAGGTATGAGCCGCGACGATTTGATCAAAACCAATGCGTCGATCGTGAAAGATGTTGTTGAAAAGGTTATTAAATACTCTCCTGAAGCCATTATTATTATCGTATCCAATCCACTGGATGTAATGACTTACACGGCTTATTTGGCAGCACGCAAGGATTCTCATAAGGTGTTTGGGATGGCCGGGATACTCGATACAGGTCGCTATCGTGCATTCGTTGCTGAGGCTTTAGGCGTTTCTCCAAAAGATGTTCACGCGCTTTTGCTCGGAAGCCATGGTGATACAATGGTACCATTGCCACGTTATACATCTGTTGCCGGAATCCCTCTTCCTGAGTTGCTCAATTCTGATGAAATCGACAGAATAGTAACCCGTACCAGAAATGGTGGAGGTGAACTGGTTAACCTGATGGGTACGTCTGCATGGTATGCTCCCGGAGCTGCAGCTGCACAAATGGTTGAAGCCATTGTGGATGACCAGAAAGCAATTTACCCTGTTTGTACTCTTCTAAATGGAGAATATGGATTGAAGGATATCTATCTTGGTGTGCCTGTCAAATTAGGTGCCAACGGGATAGAAGAAATCATTGAGCTGAAACTGGATAAAGAGGAAATGCGGATGTTGAATGAATCTGCAGAATCAGTTCGTAACACAATGAAGGTTCTCGATGATATGCAATTGTTTTAACTGTAAATGAAAAAGATAGTCGTCTTAACAGGTGCCGGCATTAGTGCAGAAAGTGGATTAAAAACCTTTCGCGATAGTGGCGGCCTCTGGGAAGAACATCGGATTGAAGACGTTGCTACCTTTGAAGGTTGGCAACGGAACCCTCAATTGGTCCTTACCTTTTATAACGAAAGACGTAAGCAGTTGATCAATGCTGAGCCGAATGCTGCACATAATGCTTTGGTGAGGCTTGAACAAAAATATGATGTACAGATTATCACACAAAATGTTGACGATTTACATGAACGGGCAGGGTCATCAAAAGTACTCCATCTTCACGGTGAATTAAAAAAAGTCAGGTCAACGGTTGACGATAATCTGGTGTATGATCTGGACGGATGGGAGCTAAAAATGGGGGACAAGTGTGAAAAAGGTTCCCAACTTAGACCACATATTGTTTGGTTTGGCGAGGCGGTTCCCATGATTCAGCTTGCAACCGTTTTGACTGAACAAGCAGATATTTTTATTGTAATAGGAACATCATTAAATGTCTATCCTGCTGCCAGTCTGATCCAGTTTGTTCCGGATAAAGCAGCCATGTATTTAATCGACCCCAATTCAGACCATCTTCCATATGTTAAAAGATTAGAAATAATCAATGAAAATGCCGGAATTGGTACTCCATCTCTGATTAAACGTTTATTACAATAGACATATTTTTTGTAACTTTGTTCCCAACAGTAATTTAATCAATCTACTCAATGAAAAAACTTAGCATACTACTGGTCACATTACTAATTGCTTTTGCTGGTTGCAAAAAAGACAAAGTTGACCAGGGTGCAATTGATAATAAAGCTATTCTTGCTTATATTCAAGCCAATAATCTGACTGCTAAAGCTACCGGCGATGGACTTTATTATGTGGTTACAACTCCGGGAGACGCAACGCGTCCACTTTTAACTTCTACAGCATATGTTAAGTATCGTGGTTATGTGCTGAATGGAACCGTTAAAGGTGCCCAGTTTGATTCATCCTATGAGTTGAGTGAGCAGCCTGCACAGTTTGCTATGTCTGGACTGATTAAAGGATTTTATGAAGGTTTAGAACAATTTGGTAAAGGAGGAAAAGGTCAGCTGATAATTCCATCTACTCTGGGTTATGGGTCAACTGCTCAGGGGGTTGAAGGTCAAGTTGGTTATATACCTGCAAATTCAACATTAATATTTGACATCGAACTTACAAACTTTCAGTAAATGGCAATCCGCAGATCAGATAAACAAAGATCTGTATTACCGGTAAACGATCCGGCTGTTGCTTTGGCAAAAGCCAGGTCGTTTTGTGCTTATCAGGAACGTTGTCGGGCAGAGGTGACAATTCGGATCCGTTCATTTGGACTCACCCGTGAACAGACCGATGGCGTGATCGAAAAGCTTGAAGAGGAGGGTTTTTTGAAAGATGAACGCTTTGCATCAATGTATGCCGGAAGTAAATTCAGAGTACTTCGTTGGGGAAAAGTGAAAATAAAAGCAGGTCTCCGTAGCAAGGGAATTGCTGATAGTTTGATAACCCAGGCACTTGCAAGCGTTGACGATGAAGCGTATTTGGAATGCCTTCATGAGCTTGCTGATTCAAAACTCCGCACACTTAAAGGAATAAGTGATGAAAGGGTTGCCAAACAAAAAATCTTTGCCTATTTAGCCTCCAAGGGCTTTGAACAAAACTTAATATTTCAGGAACTAAATAAACGACATACATCATGATCGCACAAGACGCACTTAAAGATTTAGGAAAAAGGATAGATGCCTTAAGGAGGTACCTTTGACATTGATAACCGATTAAAACAAATTGCTGAAGGGCAGGAATTAACAGAGGCAGCCGACTTTTGGAATGAACCAAAGAAGGCCGAACTGATCTTGAAAGGTATTCAGGAACAAAAACGTTGGACGGATGATTTTACAAGTGCAGCTGGTGCATTTGAAGATTTAACAGTCATTTACGAATTTTTCCAGGCCGAAGAAGCCACAGAAGCCGAGGTGGATCAGTCCTATAATCAATCACTCGACCTGATCGAAGCCCTTGAGTTTCGCAACATGTTGAGCAATGAAGAAGACAAACTGGGTTGTATTGTAAACATTAATTCAGGGGCCGGTGGAACCGAAAGTCAGGATTGGGTAGCCATGTTGATGCGGATGTATATCCGTTATGGTGAACGCAATAAATACAAAGTCAAAGAACTCGATCTGCAGGATGGAGAAACAGCAGGAATAAAGAGTGTAACGCTCGAATTTGAAGGTGATTATGCCTTTGGATATCTTAAAGGAGAGAATGGTGTCCACCGTTTAGTCCGTATTTCACCTTTCGACTCACAGGCGCGTCGTCATACTTCATTTGCATCTGTTTATGTATATCCTGTTGTTGATGACAATATCAATATTGAAGTCAATGCTGCCGATATCTCATGGGATACTTTCCGTGCAAGTGGACCGGGAGGGCAGAATGTGAATAAAGTAGAGACAGCAGTCAGGCTTAAACACGAACCTTCAGGGATAGTCGTAGAGTGCCAGGAATCACGTTCACAGCTTCAGAATCGCGAGAAGGCCATCCAGATGCTTAAGTCACAGCTTTACGAAATTGAGATCCGTAAGCGCAAGGAAAAGCAGGATATCATTGAAGGGAATAAGAAAAAGATCGAATGGGGATCACAGATCCGGTCATACACTTTGCATCCTTACAAGCTTGTTAAAGATGTGCGGACCGGTTATGAGACTTCAAATACGCAGGGCGTTCTTGATGGCGACATCCAAGGGTTTATAAAAGCATTCCTCATGGAATTTGGAGGATAACCTTAAAAAATATGGTTTTATTGTATGATAATATTGGTAATATAGGGGCCTCCCTACATTTTCTTACAACAGAATACAAAATATTAAACAATGATAAAAATATATCATAATCCAAGATGTGGCAAATCCCGCGCAGGACTTGAGTATTTAAAAACCAAAACTGCGGATTTTGAAATAATTGATTATCTCAAAACCGGCCTTACCAAAGAAACATTGCAACAGATCATCCAACGGCTTAATGTGAAGCCTGTTGAGCTGGTCCGAACACAGGAGGACTATTTTAAACAACAGTTGAAAGGTAAAATCTTTTCAGATGAGGAGTGGATTCAAATCATCATAGAAAACCCAAAACTGTTGAAGCGTCCAATCATTGTAAACAAATACAAAGCCGTCTTGGCCGATCCGGCCGATTTAACTGACAAGTTATTCTGATTAGTTCACTTAATAATTAGCAAAGATGAAAGTCCGCATTGAAAAAGACACGATGGGAAATGTTGAAGTTCCGGCAGATGTATACTGGGGAGCTCAGACGCAACGATCAAAGGACAACTTTAAGATTGGTGATGGGTTTATGCCCATCGAAATCATACATGCTTTTGCCTATCTGAAAAAAGCAGCTGCGATAACCAATTTTGAGTTGGGTGTTTTGCCAAAAGAGAAATCAGATCTCATTTCTCAGGTTTGTGATGAAATACTCACAGGCGCTCTGGATAATCAGTTTCCACTTGTCGTGTGGCAAACCGGTTCTGGTACCCAGAGCAATATGAATGTCAATGAAGTGATCTCAAACCGGGCACAAGTATTGGCAGGTGGCGTTCTTGGTGAAGGGAAGAGTCCGGTTCATCCCAACGATGATGCCAACAAATCGCAATCATCAAACGATACTTTCCCTACTGCAATGCACATTGCAGCTTATAAAATGTTGATGGAGGTGACGATACCGGGGATAAAACATTTGCGCGAGGCACTTGCTGTCAAGTCGACGGCATTTATGGATATCGTCAAGATTGGTCGTACCCATCTGATGGATGCCACTCCACTCACATTGGGGCAGGAGTTTTCTGCTTACGTCTCTCAACTCGATCATGGACTGGTTGCAATTAACAATGTACTTCCCCATATTGCTGAACTGGCACTTGGTGGAACTGCAGTTGGAACCGGAATAAATACTCCCAAAGGATACGATGTCAAAGTAGCAGAAAACATTGCTAAGCTTACAGAACTTCCTTTTGTAACAGCTCCTAATAAATTCGAAGCACTGTCTACGCATGATGCACTTGTAGAAGCATCCGGAGCGTTAAAGAGACTTGCCGTTAGTCTGATGAAGATTGGCAATGACATCCGATTACTCGGTTCGGGACCACGTTGTGGTATTGGTGAATTATCATTGCCTGAAAATGAGCCCGGCTCTTCTATCATGCCGGGTAAGGTCAATCCTACTCAAAATGAAGCAATCACCATGGTTTGTGCACAGGTCATTGGTTGCGACGCTGCTATTACAATGGGTGGTACACATGGCCATTTCCAGCTTAATGTCTTCAAACCGGTCATCATCTATAATTTCCTGATGGCAGCACGCCTGATCGGTGATGCCTGTGTTTCGTTTACCGATAACTGCGTGGTTGGAATTAAGGCCAACGAGATGAACATTCAACAGAATCTTGAGAATTCATTGATGCTGGTCACTGCATTGAATACCCATATCGGTTATGAAAACGCAGCAAAGATCGCCAAGAAAGCGCACAAGGAAGGCACCTCACTCCGTCAGGCAGCCATAGCCCTTGATCTGCTTACCGATGAGCAATTCACCCTATGGGTCGATCCTAAAAAAATGATCTAATTCATAAAATGAAGAGAGACGCAAAATATTGCGTCTCTGTCATTTTAAAAGAATAAGCTTATTAGGTTAAACGGTTGCCTTCATAAACTTGCCAATCTTGTGAGCATCACCCACATGATTTCCAAGGCTCCAGTAATTGCTATCCGGCATCGTCATGATGATCGGATGAATCTTTTTATAATCCGGACTTCCACCACGCAGAAATACATCAAATGCAGCAACCCGAACAATCTCACCAATAAAGAGCGTGTTATCCGGTAAATCTACTGTCTTCACCAATTTGCATTCCATGCTGATAGGGCAATCCCTGATCATTGGCGCTGTTCCTGTAACACCATAGCAAAAATCAAAGAGTTGTGATTTATCGCGTTCCTTGCCTGAAATCAGGCCACAATAATCTGTCTCAACTAATAAATCCTGAGCTGGAATATTAATACTAAATGTGTTATTCTCAAAAATCCCTTTCGAAGTATAATGTTCTTTCCCTATCGCAACAGCAATCATTGGGGGATTTGAATTTACCCGGCTTACCCATACAGCAGTCATGAAGTTCGGCTTTCCCTCAACATTGGCACCTACGATGGTAACGGGCATTGGAATGTAAACGTCTTTTTCAATACTAATTCTGTTCATAGTGGTTATTATTTTAGCGGTCATTCTTGTACGCCAAATATAGAGGGAGTATAAACACTATCCAAGAAAAAAATAAGAAAATCTTAATAATTATTTAATATTAATTTGTCGAGGCCAAAAACCTTTTCGGCATTGGGTTTGAGTGATTTCATAATGTAAACAAATGCATTCATCACATGTATGCCCCCCCTGTAAACAGGAATCACTTTCACCAATTTTATCGACTTAAAACAATCACCATATAATTCAGCCGGGTCTTTAAAATCACGGCTAATACAGATAAACCATGCATCCGTTCCGGTTTTAAATCCCCCTCTGCTTTTATTGAGCCAGGCATACTTGTGGATATCTTCAAATTTACCCAGTGCAAGCACTTTCATCCCCATAGGCCGGGCAATATAATAATCAATATTGGCTGCCGGAAACCAACGCCAGCTAATGATCGGAGCATTCACCGATATCGAATCCTCTTTTTCAACCCTGGTTTTGATCATTGCAAACTTTTCACTGATCTGATGCCATCCATAAAGATCAAGCGTCACATCATTCTTGCCTAATTCCGTGTCTTTATATTTGACAGGACTATCAATCCACCCCTTTGTAACTTGTCCCACACCAACTATTGCAACAACGATTGTTAATATCAAAGACCAGACAACAAGCTCTGGGATAGGTTTAAAAAGTTTAGACCGCACAGTCCTTTCGCGTAGCCAGCAGGCTGCAACCAATATAAGGGTGGTGTATGCTGGACCTGTCCAGTGAGGTAAAGTCCTGCGAAACAATGAAAAGCCCAAAAAGAGAAGAATAACCGGAACCGCGATCAGTAACAGTAACTTCTTATGATCCCTGTTTAAAAAATGACGTTTTCGGATAATGGCTATCAGTGCCATCACGATCATGACAAAGATCAACGGGTTATTATACATTATTTCACCGATCAGCTCAGTGAAAAAATAATCTGGTCTTAGCCCGTTACTCGTTACATCAACGCGTTCTGAATGATAGAGAAAACTGATAAATTTATTGTCAAAATTCCAGATCAGAACAGGAGTGAACAGGACAAAAGAGATCAGGATTCCTAGATATAGTTCCTTTTTTAAAAGCCACTGTCGTTTATAGAAGAGAATAAACAGAACTGATCCCACCCATAAAAACACACTGGTGTATTTCGAAAGCATTGCAAGGCCGATAAAGAGTCCGGCCCAATAGAGAAAATGACGGTTTGAAGTTTGAGAAGGATCAGGCAGAGTTTTTAGTAGAAAATAGACCCCTGCGAGCCAAAAGAAGAGCTGTGGCGCATCGGGAAGGATAAAGGTTCCTGCTATGACAGATGCATAAATGGATGCCGTAAACATCACAACAGCAATCAATCCGGTCAATTCATCCCTGAGCAGACAACCAATACGGTAGACGACCCAGCTACTTCCCGCACACAGTAAAATGGGACCAAGCCTGATGAATAGCTCACTGTTCAAAGAAAAGTTCAGGGTAAATAATTGAATCACCCAACCCACCATGGGCGGATGATCAAAATGACTCAGGTCAGGTAAATAGGCATAGGTGAGGTAGTAAACCTCATCATTTCCCAATTCCATCATCTGTCCGATAATCATTCGTCCAATAGTAGCCAGGGCTATAAACCAAATGACCAGCCGCGATATCCTGTAATTCTCAAACCCCATATTATTTTTTTCTTTTCTGAATTCTTCTTCTGATGAGGAATATATTGATAATAATAAAGAGCAAAGTACAAAAACTAAGTATCCGGTAAAGCACAGTTGCAATTACATTAACTTCAGGAGGTGCAGGCTTTACGGGTTTCTCCCCACTATAACGATAAACCGGATTCATATAAATTGTGATACTGTCCGAAATATGTTTTCCGGCAAAAAGAATCTCAGTCCTGATATAGGAATCCTTTTTAGCAATCGGATAGACAGCATTGGTACTGTTTTTTACCGAAGCACGCATCACTCCATTCTGCGAGACAAATCTAAACGTCTCAGCCTTTTTATTCACAGTGACAAACAATGAATCATTGCGAATCGTGATTGCCTTTACTTTCGGTATGTCTGAAACAGATGCAGCAATACTATCGACATTTTCATTTTCAAACCGTCCGACACTCACCCCATAAGCATTACCGCCCTTGAGATTGGCAATAATCTCATCAGGTTTCAAAGATGGTGAATTAATAAAGGTAACACATCTTCCAACCTCGCCGGGTTTTGTGATATCGTGAGCATCATCCGAAGCCAGAATATATGCCGGATAGCCTGAAGAAAGCGCTGCATCCCATTGTGGCATCGAGAAACGATAATGATTCAATGCTTCCAGCAGATCATAATTGCGCAAATACCTGAAGTCATTGGGCGAATACCCTTTTCTGAACTCGGGATGTGCAATAGTGACAATTTCATTCTTCAATTTAAGCTGATTGATGACATGCTGCTTATCATTCAATGTCTGTCCAAAAGGATAATCCAGAAATGTCACCCCCTTCGATCCGATACAGAGCTGGTGGTTCTTCCAGATTCCATAGCCATGCTCATAAGCAGGAATATAGGGCTCCTTGTCCTTGCCATAAATATTGATACGCATGTAATCAGAAATAGAGAAGACATTATACCCCAGTCGCTGATACGTACTGAAAATAACCTCGCTGGAATTCATCCGTCCATCTGTAACCCCTCCTGCCATGCGGGAATGCATGTGGAAGTTTGCCTTGCGCCAGTTGTTGCTATCCATTTTAGCATAAGGATTAAACAACTTGTCACCTGCGAAGGGTTCATGTGTGGTGAATCTGTATACAGGCGCCCATAGGTAGAGCATTGCAAATAAAACCACAAGTGTAAGAATGAATATTCCAACACCTGCGAAAAGTTTTACAACTCCTTTTACCAATAAATTTATGATTGAATGCATAATATCTTGAAACTTATTGAAGTGCAAAGATAGTTATGATTCACGATTAAAGCGGAATATTTCCATGTTTACGGGCAGGATTCGAAACGCTCTTATTGCGTGTCATTTCCAAAGCCTGGATGATCTTATAGCGCGTCTCACGGGGGAAGATCACCTCATCCACATACCCCAGTTCGGCTGCTTTATATGGATTGGCAAAGGCCTCGCGATATTCATCTACCTTTTCGGCTTTCTCTTCAGGAGAGAGTTTCTTGTGAAGAATGCTTACCGCGCCATCAGGTCCCATAACCGCAATTTCTGCAGTAGGGTAGGCAAAGTTAACATCAGCACCAATGTGCTTGCTCGACATCACGCAATATGCCCCGCCATAAGCTTTACGGGTAATGAGTGTAATCTTTGGAACAGTTGCTTCGCAAAAAGCATACAACAACTTTGCCCCATGTCGGATAATGCCACTGTATTCCTGAAAGGTTCCGGGAAGAAATCCGGGAACATCTTCAAAAGTAACGATCGGAATATTAAAAGCATCGCAGAAACGAACAAACCTTGCAGCCTTCACAGATGCATTTATATCCAGCACACCGGCCAGATATTCAGGTTGGTTTGCAACGATACCCACAGAATGACCATCAAAACGGGCAAAGCCAATGATGATGTTTTGTGCATAATAAGGCATGATCTCGAAGAAGTTATGATTGTCAATCACGTTGACGATCAGCTCCTTCATGTCATAGGGTTTATTCGGATCATTCGGAACCAGCGTCTGCAACATCTCATCCTGTCTGTCGATTGGATCATCATTTGGATGCACCGGAGGATCCTCCATGTTATTGCTGGGGACAAAACTCATAAGTTCGCGCAACATCATGATGGCCTGGTCGTCGTCTTCAGCAACAAAGTGAGCAACACCGCTCTTTTCGTTGTGTGTCATGGCCCCACCCAATTCATCTTTGGTCACATCTTCATGGGTCACAGCCTTCACTACATCAGGTCCGGTGATAAACATGTAACTGTTTTCCTTGGTCATGATGATAAAGTCAGTGATTGCCGGGGAATAAACAGCGCCACCTGCACAAGGACCCAGGATAGCCGAGAACTGAGGAACTACTCCTGAAGCTTTGACATTTCTGTAAAAAATATCTGCATATCCGGCAAGGCTTCTAACACCGGCCTGTATACGAGCACCACCGGAATCATTCAAACCTATGACCGGAGCCCCCATTTTAATGGCAAGATCCATTACCTTGACAACCTTATCGGCATTGGCACGGCTCATAGAACCTCCAAAGACCGTGAAATCCTGGGCGTGAACATAGACCAGGCGGCCATCTATTTTTCCATAGCCCGTAACCATACCATCACCAAGAATCCTTTCCTTATCGAGACCAAAGTCATGTGTACGATGAACCACAAACTTATCCAACTCCGTGAAAGTACCCGGATCAAGCAATAAAGCAATGCGTTCACGAGCAGTCTTGCGACCCGAAGCATGGTGTTTTTTGATACGTTCTTCTCCGCCACCCTGTTCGGCTTCGCGGTTTAATTCTTCAAGTTTCTTATATTTTTCTTCCAGTGTCGACATCCTGATATCTTAAGAAGTTATTATTCAATAATCATTAAAATCTGGTGTGCATCAACTACGGCACCTTCTTTAATACGAATTTCTTTAACCTTTCCGGCATTCTTCACCTTGATTTCACTTTCCATTTTCATGGCGGCAATGATGATGACAGGCTGGCCGGCTTCGACCTGCTGACCTATTTTAACAGGGATACTCACAACTTTTCCAGGCATAGGAGAGGAAATATTGTTTTCGCCTCCTGCTGCTGAACCCTTCAACCTGCTGCGTTGATAACGCTTTTCGGCATCAATAATTTCTACATTATAACTCTTGTAGAAGGTATTCAGGACATAATGTTTTGGAGTATTACCTTCAATCATTTCGATCGAATACGATTGTCCGGCTATAATGATAGAATATAGACCATTACCAAACTCTACAATATCGGCATCATATACTCTGCCATCTATTGATATTTTAACCTGTGAACCATTTTGTTCAAGTAGTTTGACCTCAGGCTTACGTCCATCAATTGAAAATTCCAACGACATATGTTTCTCCTCTTATTGAAAATAGCACAATAAATTCTTTCAAACAATTACATTTCGGTATTCGCTTTCCGGCGTCCGATATGTTTCCAGATACTGGATTTAAGCGGCGCCCATCTCGAACTCTTTGCTGTCAAGCGTGACTGGTAATCAAAAAAAGCAACCATCACAGCAACGTCTTCGTACAACTGAGCTCCCTTCCCGTCGAAATCACCCTCAGCCAGCAAGAAAGGTAGATTGTTCTCAATAAAATGAGTCGTATACCTTCCGCTTCTGAAATCAGGCGCATCCATGATCCTTGAAAGAAAACGAATAGATGTTTTTACACCGGTAATTTTATATTCAAACAAGGCACGTTTCATCCGCTCGATGGCTTCGTCCCTGTTTTCACCCCAAACAATCAGCTTGGCAATCATTGAATCGTAATAGATCGGGATGGTATAACCCTCGTAGACATAACCATCGCAACGGACACCAAATCCATAAGGCTCAGTAAGATGCCTGATCAATCCTGGGTTAGGCATAAAATTATTCTCTGCATCTTCAGCATACACCCGACACTCTATCGCGTGACCATGTTGATGCAGATCCTCTTGTTTGAAAGTTAATTCCAGATTGTTGGCAATATTGATCTGCTCCTTTACAAGGTCAACACCCACCACACGTTCTGTGATCGGATGCTCAACCTGGAGACGGGTATTCATTTCTAGAAAATAATAGTTCAGGTTATCGTCAACAATAAATTCGATGGTTCCTGCTCCCGAATAATTCACTGCCTTAGCAGCAGCCACTGCAGCATTTCCCATTTCAATCCGCTTCTCGGGCGTCATGATGGGCGAAGGAGTCTCTTCAACTACCTTCTGATGCCTGCGTTGAACCGAACACTCGCGTTCAAACAAATGAACCGTGTTTCCATGTTTATCAGCCAGAATCTGGAATTCAATATGATGAGGAGAATCAATGTATTTCTCTATATAAACCGAATCATCGCCAAACGATGAAGCTGCCTCAGAACGTGCAGCCCGCAATGACCCGACAATGTCTTTGTCTTTTTTAACTAGTCGCATCCCTTTGCCACCACCGCCTGCAGAGGCTTTGATCATAACGGGTAGACCAATCTCTTTAATGGCTGCCAGTGCTTCCTTTTCAGAAGTCACCTTATCAGTAGTGCCCGGGACTACCGGAACACCTGCTGCAATCATGGTTTTTCTTGCCGTGATCTTATCACCCATCGTTGAAATGGCATAAGCAGAAGGACCAATAAAGATGATCCCTTCAGCAGCACATCTTTCAGAGAATGAGGCTTTTTCACTTAGAAAACCATATCCGGGATGAATAGCATCGGCACCCGATTGTTTTGCAACCCCAATGATTTTATCAATATTCAAATAACTTTCGGTTGAAGGTGCAGCCCCGATAAAATAAGCCTCATCGGCATACCTGACGTGCATGGAAGATCTATCTGCTTCAGAGAAAACTGCAACGGTTTTGATTCCCATCTCCCGACAACTACGCATGATGCGTACTGCAATTTCACCCCGGTTAGCAACCAGTACTTTTTGAATCATATCGAAATATTTTTACGCAAAGAGCTGCAAAGGTAAATGTTTTTTTGGATCATTGTTATAAAGGTACATCAATACCTAATAACGACCCTGTTCACTACCTTCATTTTAGTTTCCCCCAAATGTAAATAAAACAACAGATAGTTTGACTAATTTGTTCTTTTTTAAGGCAACACTTTCTTTTGACCCTACAACAAAACCACATCCCAGGAGTATGGTTGTTTGCCTCAATCCATCAGAATCTTACGAAGTCTATTTCAACGGGCTTAATGAGGGCAGTCCCCATTTAATTCCCAATCTATTATCCCCGGATATCTTTAATAATATTCTCATAATAATTACCCCGTTTTAGTATATTTATTTTAGCTACCAATCCGTTACCGGTCCTTGAATAGATATCGAAGAATGGCCGATTTATCATAAAACTTTCAGCAAAAAATGTCCAAAAAATTAATCAAAAACTGGTATCACTCCTTTAACTTATTCTGTTTGAGGTGTATTTTTGTTTACATGCTGCAAAAACATTGAAATGAGTGAACAAGAATTATTTTAATGAATTCATATCAATCCGGCATTTCTTGTTGGCGCTTTCAAAAACAGCTTCAATCACTTTCATATTGTTGACGGCATCTTCCAAACCAAAAGGAACAGGAGTATCGTTGACGATTGCCTGTGCAAACTGGTCGGCCTGAATCGTGTATTGATCCACGGCGTCAAAGAATATTTCTTCGTTCCCACCTTTGGTAAACAGTGTGATTTTAGCTTTCTGATCAGGAGGAATATTAACTGGAATTTCTATTTCGATCCGCCCTTCGGTACCCAAAATATTTACACGTTGATGTGGCATTAATTGGGTTGAACAGGTGAAAGTAGCATGGCCATCAGTAAAATCAAGGATTCCTGAAGACATCCGGTCTGTTTGCATCAACGGATCCCTTTCAACCTGACCCACGACACCCTTTGGCTCCTCGCCAAACAGGAACCTGGAAAACGAAACACAGTAACAGCCAATATCCATCATTGCACCACCGCCAACCTCTATTCTGTTGCGGATATTTTTTGGATCGATGTTATAATAGGTAAAGAAAGACTGTACCGTTTTAAGTTGGCCAATCTTTTTTTCATCAACAAGTTTCTTCGCAAATACCCATTGTGGATGATAACGATACATGAAGGCCTCCATAACTTTAAGATGTGGATATTCCAGTGATGCCTTTAATAGTTTATCGGCTTCTGCTGAAGAAAGTCCAATCGGCTTTTCGCATAAGACATGCTTTCCTGCCTTCATCGCCTTGATTGCCCATTCCACATGCAAGTGGTTAGGCAATGGAATATAGACTGCATCGATCTCCCGGTCATTTAAGAATTCATCGTAAGAGCCGTAAGCTTTCTTGATATTCAATAGCGTTGCCGTTTTTTGTGCCTGCTCCAGATCTCTTGAACAGATAGCATCCACACTGCAATATGGACTCTTCTGCAAAGCCGGTATTACTTTTTCGCGACCAATCTTAGCAGTACTGAGTACTCCCCAACGTATTTTTTCCATCTTTTTATTTTTATTGTAATTCGATTCATTCATCTTTTAGAATGAAAGACCGCTTAGTAAAAGTATTATATAGGCTTTTATGTTCAAAGTTAATGTTGAAATTCTAATAAACATCGCAATTAAACTTGAGTGCACATTCAATTCAATGGGCAGAAAATGCATACCCTTTTAGTAAAAGACAAGTATCTGCTAATAAATTCTAAATAGCCTCTGGGTGATCCGGACTGGATACAAGAAAGATTACAGGAGAAAAACAGAAATAACTTTATTTCTTCTCAGGCCGGGCTTTAATGTAAATCGTTCGGTGGTCGAGTGTGTAATCAAACGGAGAGGTATATCGCATTGCACTAAGCGCCTGCTCAATCGTTTCATTTTCGAAGATTCCTCTGAATCGATATTGCTCTACTTTTGTTGATTCAAAAACAATTTTAACATCATACCATCTTTCCAACATGTGCGCTAAACTCTTAAAAGTCTCGTTTTTAAAGATGAGCTTTTGGTCTTTCCATGCAATCTGACTGGTTAGATCTGCTTCGGAATACAGATAAATATTTTCAGACTTAATCCCCGGGGCTTTAGGCGCTCCTGAGTGAGTAACCACTTTATGATCAACCGATGGACTTGTCTCTTCTTCGGCTAAAACTGTTGCCTGTTCGGTTTTATAAATTACAGCCCGTTGTTTTGGTTTAAGAAACAAGGGCGTTGTTTTTCCTTTTGCAGAATTCTTCTGAATGCTAAGAGATCCAGTAACCAGCGTTGTTTCGATGGTATTTTCATCAGAATAACTTTTCACATTGAACTCTGTCCCGAAAACTTTTAATTCAACATCCGTAATATGAACAATAAACTGATGCCCCTTATCCTTATGTACCTTGAAATAAGCCTCTCCGATTAATTTAACATCGCGTGTGGATTTCCCATAATCAGTTGCATAGGTTAAGGTACTCTCAGAGTTAAGCCAAACCTCTGTCCCATCGGGTAGCATAACTTTTGATTTTTGTCCCTTTCCAACTTCTGTTTTACAGATGCCAACCAGTCTGGCGTTTATTAAATGATTGGATATAAAAAAACCCGCAAAACCACTGATGGTAATCAACAACACAACAGCAACTGCAATTTTCATCATATTAGAATAGCCAGAGGGTAATAACGGTTTAAACGCTTCCATAAAGCGATTTCCCCGATCTATCGAATTGATAAACCGCAGATAATCATGTTCTTTTGTTGCTGATTCCTCAATTTTGGCATTTGCCAATAAACGGATGATTTCAGAGGCCTTTTCTCTATTGTCGACTTGTTCCGGGTAACGCATAAAATAATTATCCCACAAATCTTTGTCGATAGCGTTTGTTTCCAGCACATATGCCTGAAAAGAAGGATTTAGAACAAACTCGTCTATTGTATAGTTTTCGTGGTTTTCCATATTTTAGCTGATTTGAACAGAAGATATAATGTTCTGGTTTCTGTTCATATTATACACGTTAAAATTAGATTTTTATACTATATTAAGTTCAAAAACCTTATAAAAAATTTAATTCACTAATTTTAAATAGTTAATAAAACAACACAGTATAAAGTTCATACTTTAAGCTGCATTTTTATTTGCTATTTTCCCCAACCATTTTAGATCAAAATAACCCGATTTTCCTGTTGCTTACGCAAGTAATCGACTAACAAATCAATACTATTTCTTGCTGAAATGCGTCTTTAATTTAGGTTATTTTATTGAACCGGTTATAATAACCACTGATTTGATCGTCATCTACCTATTAAGGAAGCTTTTGAAGATTTTCGACTCTTACATTCCATTTCCCATCATGAGGAAAACCGGGTGCATTAATTTGAGATGTTTCACCCCACCCTGCGGCCATCAAACCGACAGCTGCAAGAAAAGAACTGTTAACAGGCAAATATGCTGGACAGCCCAATGCTTCTTTGGGGCGTTGAACATAACCACTCTTGTTGAACCGGGCGTTTGGAGCATCGTTACAGACAATGTCAACTGCTGTTTGCTGATCGCCCAGCCGAGCAGCAGTCAAAGCGCCTTTCCCCAGACTCCAGCTCACAAAACTTGGAATGCCATTTCGTTTTACAATGGCCTGGAAAGTATTCTGCATGATTTTTTGATCCACCATTGGCGTTTGAGGGAGATAACCCAATGCCATAATCATGGCAGAGGAAAATGATCCGTTGCGGGAATACATGGTCGGGTCGGTTTCGATTTCGACATACTTTCCATCCTGTATGGTCAGTCGTGAAAGTTTACTTAAAATGTCATCCCATTTGGAATCACGTTTCATTCCCATTCTTACACGCCAATCCTGTGCTACTTTTAATCCATAATGCCACTGAGCCAGTTCAAAGCTTGGATTTTTTGTATCATTCTCCTGCGTACTTTCGTTTACACTTTTAATGGGAGGACCCAGGATATACCGATTGGTTTTGGCATCGAAAAATGCATAAGAAGCCAGGTATTGGGCCGACTCAAAAACAATGTCTTTGTATTTGGCAAGGGTAGCCTTATCAGGATGTGCACGATAGACCAACTCAGAAAGATAAATGGGGTTGGGTTGATTCCAGATGATAAATGGATTTATACCACCGGGACTTTGTCTGCCATCATATCCCGCCATCTTGGGCCAATGTGCTCCTTCAAATCCATTGCTTTTTGCATCTGCCATGGCCACAGGTAAGATTTTGCGGTACCAACTTAAGCCATGTTCAAGCAAATCAGTATGATTCCATTGGTAAAACTGAGCCGCATGGATCCAATAAACCTCTGAATTGTGTTTACCATACCAGGTTATGTGCGCCAGGCCTGTCTCCTGAGGGGGAAAAGATCCAGAATAATTTACCTTTAGCAAATATTGCGATAAAACGATTCTTCTTTCAAGTTCAGGGGCTCTGGGGTCTGTGCTCCCCGTGAGATCAACAGCGCCTCCTTTGGTCCAGAATTCTTTCCATGAACGTTCACTGGCCTGCTTTGTCATGGCAAATGAAGGTGAAGTTTTGTATTTTGGTTCAGGCAAAAATTCCACAACCAACATCAGGCTATCGGAACCGGTAGCATCGAGATAAAACTCATGTGCGGCTTTCTTTTCCAATTTTCCTCTGCCCTGCCAATGAATCCCAACATAATAAAGGGAAGTGTCGATAGTTCTCTTTAAAACAACGTTATTGGCATCCTGACTGATTACTGTGGTTTTGTGACTATCGGGCTTGGTCCAGTCAAAAGGTGGTTTGTTTTTAACCGAAAGATCGTAGGAATAAGGGAAACGAATAGCCGGTTTTAATTTACCGGATTTCAAAAGAGGAGATTTGATTTTAAAAGCAACTAGGCTTAATTCGGGATGGCAAACCGTTTCCACTGTGACGGGCTGACCGTCGATTTCGTAGTGACTCACGATTATACCTTTCCAAAGATCAAGTTTTTGATTGATGTTTTCAATCATCGAAAGAACCAGCGGCTTGTTATTTCCATCCACAAGACTGATTTGACCGAAAGCCACAGGATGAGGGTTCATACGGAAATATGCACCTGCCGGACTTTTTTCATCACTCGCATAGAATACTTTACGACCGTGAAAATCGCTTTCATTCATCGCATCCTTTAACTTGTAATGATTGACATTAGGAAATGAATGCCAGGCCCAGGTCGAAAGTGTTTCGAGAGGGATCCCATTTTTATAGTAATAGTCCGCCAAACATTGCATTCCGGTAATATCGGCAGTGTATGCAAAATCACCGTTTCCTACCGATAAAGGAGCAAGTGGATCAGCCTCATGCAATATCACATTGTGCCGGTTAACCAAAGCAAATCTATTAATTGGTTTTTCTACAGCAGTTGTAACCATCTGCTGTGAATAACCGTTTTGTGCCAAGGCTAATAAGACAATTATGCATGAAATGAAAACTGAATTTTTTTTCATTTAATTTTTGTTTTTAGCTAGTGAATAAATAGTTTAGGAAAGCTAACCATTATTTTAATCCTGCGCTAATACAATTTATGGCATTAGTTTAAGACCCTCCCAACGCACTTTCCATTGTCCATTTGCAGGTATTCCCGGATTGATTTTTTGATTATCATCATATCCTGCACACATCATTGATATGGCAGTCAAAAGCCCTCCGTTACCCGGAAGATAAATTGTTAATCTATCATCTTGATAGTTATGCCCGTTAGGTAAATACGTGTTGGTTTGTATATTCATCATCAATGCATCAACTGCTTTTTCGGGTAATCCCAATCTGGTTGCCGTCATGGCTGTCATTGGAAAATCCCATCCCCAGGTTTTTTTCCAGCTCCAGTTTTCCCAGATCCAGTTGAATGTATTGTGCATTAATGAAGTATCAACCATGCCGGTTTGTGGTAACATCCCCAGTGCACCGAATACTGATGGATGATCTGTCCTAAATTCAGGATTGGTATATGAATCTGTTGCAGATTCTGTAAACAGGTACTTATCGCCCAGAACAGGCAATGGGGAGAGATTTTTTACGACATCGTCCCATTTTTTATTCCTGGGCAAACCGGTTCTTTCTCTCCATTTATTCGCTATAGTCAATGCCCAATTCCAGTAAGCCAGTTCATAAGCCGGATTATAAGTCACTTCAGCTTTAAATCGTTCCTGCGCGGCTATTAATCCTTTGCCCAGTACATATTTTCCTTTTACGGAATCATATCTGGCAAATGATGCCATAAAATCTGCGGTAGCAAAAACAAGATCCTTGTATTTCTGTAAAACCTTATCGTCCTTTTTATCACGATATACCAACTCGGCAAAATAAATAAAATGTGGTTGCTGCCAAATCAGGAATGCGCCTACCGAAGAAGGCACTTCACGTCCATCATTATCGGTCATTTTTTGCCAGCGGACACCATCGTAGCCCTGACGTTGTGCAATACCTCTGGCGGTACCCGCAACTTTTGCATACCATTTCATGCTTTTTTCAAGCAGGTCTGTTCTCCCCCATAAAGCAAAATGGACAGCATGCCACCAATGCATTTCAATATGTGGTTTGCCAAACCAGCTGTTATAGGTTAATCCAGTTTCCTGAGGCGGGTTCGATCCGGCACATTGGATCTTCGTCAAGTATTGAGATAAGACGACTCTTCTTTCCAATTCGTTGGCCCTTTTGTCTATACTCCCCGAAAAGTCAATGGCGCCACCACTTAACCAGAATGACCGCCATAGTTGTTTACTGTTTTCGGCTGTAGCTGTAAAGGTTGGAATTGGAGTAGCATTTTTATTCTCCTCGAAACGACATGTAAATTCAAAATTCTCAGCTGATTTTGGCGCGATGAGAAAATAATGAGGACTCTTTTCTTTTATGGAGGCATTTTTATTCCAACTGAGGTTGGCAAAATAGGTCGTTGTATCTAAGGTATGCCGGATGGTTGCGTTGTTATTTTTCTGGTTGAAGATAGATGAAAGGTGTTTCTTCTCATTGTTCCAGTTATTACCCACATCGGTCCAGGCACCGGTTGGATAAGGAAAGCGTAGACGGATAAATAATCTTCCCGCTTTTATCAAGGGCGAAGTTACTTTTGCCGAGATTGCATCCTGTTCCTGATGTCCATAAGTGATGACATCTACAGGAGTATTTTCAACTGTGAACCTGGAATGAACCTCACCCGTCCACATATTGAGTGTTTGTTTAATATTTTGAATATCGTTGATTGTTGCTGTACTGCCATCTTTTTTTGTAATCTCGAAGCCAATATTTGCTAACTGTAATCGATGAAGGTTTTGACGAAAATAACCTGCCGCCTTTGTATTCTTCTCCGGTCCACCCCCCCATTCTACCGCATATTGTACAGGGCGACCGTTTAACTGGTAAGTCTTTAATGCGTCTGCAAACTGATAATTATTCGTGTTGGGAAAACTATGCCATCCCCATTCACTTTGAGTCCCCAGCGGCACTCCTTTCGCATAGGCATCAGGAAAAGACTGTAAGCCAGTAACATCCACGGTGAAAGCAAATGCGCCATTGCCTACGGATAAAGAAGCAAGCGGATCAACTTTATTTACTACTACCATATGCCTTTCTACCAGTGATTTGCGGTCTATTTTTCCAGAAGAAGTATTTTGTGTATATGCTATCGTTGTTGTCAACAATAAAATGCTCAATACTATTTTTATCATGGCATTAATGGATAAGTTACTGACTTTGTTAATGAAAAATATTCTCCACCTGAAAATTTACTTTACAAAAGAGACATTGATTAAGGCGTTCTGATCTTGCGTCTTTAAAAGGATGATTCATTACCTCATAAAAACACAAGATCAGACCCGCCTTCGTCTAATTTAAACTATTTACAAAGTTGATTAATATAGACTTCAATGTTAGTATATCCCGGATTGGTTTTAGAGATTTCCGGGCTATCTTTAGCGTTTTTGGGATTCAAGCCATGTGAATGTTCCCATGCATCCGGAATACCGTCTTTGTCACTATCAATCTGAGGTTTAGCAGTAGGATATTTTGGCCAACCTCCAATTTCGTTTTGCGAATTAATCAGTTTACCGGTATTTGTTCTTACCTGTTTTATAAGATTTGCATCAATAACATCTCTTGAGGGTGAAGTAGCGCCTACCTTAGCGAGTACATCCGTATATGCCTGTTTAGCGCTTGTCGTAACAATAGGCGCAGTTAAAAATGGTTTATCCATCAGTTCATACAATTTTATTGTTTTATCAGAACTGGTATCAAACCATTCATTACTATTTTTATCATATTGAGGTCTGCCTTCTACGATATTTCCCTCTAAGTAAAATTTCACTTTTGATGTTTTCGTAAGAACAATCGGAGCCGTAACGCTACTTGCAGGTCCGGGCTTCAAATAATTAAATACATAGTTTGCACTTACATTACCACCGGTCATCCCGCTACACATTTTACCCCAATTATACATCACATTATTGCGTACATCCATTGTTGGCCAAGGTGGTTTGTTGTAATTATCACCTAAACGAGGATTTCTTGCAGTATTGTCAATCCATAGATTATGATGCAGGGTCATTCCACCAATACCACGAACTAAAGAGCCAAAACCATGTGCACCCTTTTTATGAACACTCTTTTGTAAAGATTGTCCGATAAGGCACCACTGGATGGTAATATTATAGATGTTTCCTGATGGTGAAAGTCCTTCATCAACTGACCAATTTGCACTGCAGTGATCCAATATTACATCATGAGCATCTTTTCCAACACTTATAGCATCCAATTCTTCTCCTGATACATCACCGGGACGAGAACGGAGACAACGAACGATAACATTATGCGTAAAGACCCTGAGTTCTCTGCGTTTCAAACAAATACCCATGCCCGGGGCTGTCTGCCCGGCAATAGTTATAAAGGGTTTTGAAATAACAACAGGTGTTTTTAAGTCAATAATACCTGAAACATTAAAAACCACAATACGAGGTCCTTCAGCTTCACATGCTTCCCGAAAACTTCCAATGCCACTATCTTCCAGGTTGCTTACTACATAAACTTTCCCTCCACGACCACCGGGCGTATTAGCCCCATAGCCTTCCGCACCGGGAAATGCGACAATGGAAGATTGTTGACCGTATACACTACTCGTTAATGCGAATAATGCAATATTTAGCAAGAAAACATAAAAGACTTTTTTTATCAAAAATAATAATCTCATTGCTGGTAATTTTAGTTGTTTTTTTAAAAAGAGAGTTTGGATTAGTAGCCTGGAAGCTGTGCATTTTTCAATGCAGGATTAGCATCAATTACTGATTGGTGCAAAGGCATTAATTCCGTTTTATTCGTTTGAAAAGCCTTAGCAAAAATATTAGTAAGCCCATTTACGTTAGTTGCACTCATGTAATCTAAAGCAACATAGCCTGTTGCAAGATTAGTATTGAGCTCAGATTCAGTAAAAGGAACAAAAGTAGGTCCATTTACAATATATGACTTTTGCAGATAAATTCTGTATCTGGGTATTTTCTTGCCCGTATAAGGATTTACGCCTGTGGCCAGTAACGCCATTTTGCTGCGTGTATCTGTTATGGCATCTGTAAGTTTATTCCATCTGATTAAATCGGTCCGTCTTAAATTAGATTCAAAACCCAATTCAAATGATCGTTCTTTAATAATGGCATCCCTAAAAGCGTCTTTAGTTATTAAGGCATTAACATAAGTCTCTACTTTTATTGGTTGTGCTGATACGGAAAATGCTCTACGACGAACTTTTTTAAGTGCATCAATTGCTTCAGGAGAAGGAGTAGCAGTAATTTCATTTGATGCTTCTGCAAACATTAACAGAATATCAGAATAACGTAACATAATCCAGCTAATATTTGTTTTTCCATTTTCCGGACCTTGGATTTCTTGCCAGCTTTTTCTCCATTTTCCACACGTGAAATTATTTATACCTACAAGGTTGAAATTAGCCAGTAGAGTGGAATTAACCGTAGTTGCTACAATAGAAAAATTGGCACAAGCCACATCCCTACGGGTGTCTAAAGAATCAAAAGAATAATAATAGGTTGGCATTACCCTTACTTGTGGTGATCCCTGAAGATAAATTCCGGTTACATTTCCAACAGATAGTCCAATATAATAACCTACTCCATCGTTTGCACTGAGACCATAGTTTCCTAATTCTAAGATGTTCTCTGTGTTATAACGTTTATTATGACTGTCTTTAAAAACATTTTCATAACTTGATACAAGAGAATGTTGTGCACTTTCTACTTTTATTACATCATCACAAGCAGTTTTAGCAATTGCATAAAGTTCATTGATCCTTGTTTGATCATCTCTTTTTCTCATACCTACATTTCCACCGGTTGCAAGATCCCATCTTAAAGAATACCCTGCAGCATGTAAAGCAATTCTGGCTAGTAAGCCTTTCACAGCGCCTTTCGTAATCCTATCTTTATAACTGACTTCCGTTGCCCATGGGACTACGTTTTGAGCAAATTGAAGGTCTTTAATGATTCTATCATAAATGGTATCTCTGCTCACACGAGGAAGATTAAAGTCTTGACCAGCTTTTGACGGAGTTAATGGGAATGGGACATCGCCCCAAAAACGTACAAGATCAAAATAAGCCCATGCACGCAGTGCCAAAGCCTCACCATATAAAGCAGTAAAGAGTTTTATGTTTTCCGGAGTGCCACTTTTAAGAACACCTTCTTTCTCCAACCCGTCAATACATTCATTAGCCCGGTTAACAGCCGTGTACCGTGCATCAAATACAGGCTTCATTTGATTATTAGCCGGTGTAAAGTCATACTTTGAAAGCCCGTAACGCTCCCCGGATGTATTGGAGGATGTACATTCATCATTATCAGGCGTCATATACACTGCCATGGCAGTTCCTTTAAACATCGGATAAATCCCCTCCACTGCCATTTGAGTCCTAACCGGAGAGTTAAAAATAACATCTGATTCGTATGCCGACTTTGAAGGCATATCCAGCTTTATGCAAGAAATTGCAAATATTGAAATTAAGGCTAACAAGAGCCACAGTGATTGATTTCTCATTTTAAAAATATTTTTTTATTACACACTCCAATTAAAAAACAAGGTTAATACCAAAAACAAAGCTTCTGGTTTTTGGATATGCGGCCCAATCAATACCGGGGGTCAATCCACCATTAGGTTGACGGTTAACTTCAGGATCAAAACCTGAATATTTCGTGAAGGTGTAAATATTATATGCAGTAGCATATACATGACACCTGCTGATCCCAAATTTCTTAATTAGAGAAGTGTTCAAAGAATAACCCAAAGTGATATTGTTTATACGAAGAAATGATCCGTCTTCCACAAACTCAGAAGAAGTAAGTGTCATATTACTTTCGGGTCCCTGCGTATAGGCAGCATGTGTTGTTGCTTTTGAGTTTAAAGCTTTCAGCGCATTGGGTTCAGATATAAAATTACCGTCTTGATCGATGTAAGTAAACCTGTTGACAAAAGCGCCTGCCTGGTTTTGATTTGTCTGATAACTGGCCAACAACCTGCCGGTAGAATAATTCAGCACATCATTTCCATACACCCAGTTAACGAAAATACTCAGATCAAAGTTTTTATAGGTAAACGTATTATTCATACCGCCATAATGCTTTGGATAGGCGTCTCCGATTATGGTACGATCATCAGGAGTTATTAAACCATCACCGTTAACATCCTTGTATCTTGTACTTCCTGGTTGAAAAGTTGCCCTTGTCAGTGAAGAAAGCGAACGAACAGTTGACTTTAACGTGTATGTATATCTTCCGGTCGCAGCATCCAAAACGGCATCAAAATCATCAACACCATAGAAACCATCATAGACATAACCATACATCAGACCAACCGGTTTTCCAACCTGAACTCTGTAATCTTCGATATAGCTTCCTACACCTGATTTAAAAATCATGTAATCATCGGCGCTTCCGGTAACCAGAGAAAGTACTTTGTTTCTGTTAAAAGAAATATTGAAATCTGTCGACCATCTAAACGACTTATTAGAAATGTTAACAGTGTTTATGGTAAGTTCAAGACCTCTGTTTCGTGTAGTTCCAATATTTCTTGTCTGGGTCAGAAACCCTGTAGTTGATGGGATGCTGGCTGTGAGCAAGAGATCTTTAGTCGAGTTATTATATAACTCTGCAGAACCTGATATCCTGTTTTTCAAAAAGCCAAAATCTACACCAATGTTGGAAGAGATAGTAGTTTCCCATTTAAGATTTGGATTGGCTAATACACCTGCATATAAAGTCGGTATTTCCGTTGAGCCATTCGTATACCAGTTAGACTGATAACTTGAAACATACCTGTTGTTACCAATGCGGTTATTGCCTGATTTTCCATAACTTGCCCTTAATTTCAGATCAGATATAATTACATTGCCTTTCATAAAATCTTCCTGGCTAATTCTCCATGCTCCGGAAATAGACGGGAAATAACCAAATCTGTTTTCTTTAGCAAATTTTGAAGAACCATCAGTTCTAAGAGTTGCAGTGAATAAATATTTATTGTCATATCCATAAAACAACCTTGCAAAATATGAAACCAATCCTTCCTCAGAATATGCGCTAATAGGCTTCTGAGGTAAATTTCCTAAAGATAAATCATAGATACCGAAATTATCAACCGGAAATTGTCTGTTTTCAGCTCTTAAAGCACGACTGTCAGAGTAAATCATTTCATTACCAATCATGGCATTAATGCTATGAACATCAAAATTCTTTTGATATGAAAGAGTATTGGTACTCTGCCATTTAAATGATTCACCATATTGCTGGCTACCAAATGGACCACCTCTTGAAGAAGAAGCAGAGCTATTTTGGTCATCAAAACTATCAAACCTGCTGTTTTTCAAAGTCCCGCTTCCCAACACTCTTAAAACAAGATTATCGGTTAGTTTATAATTTAAAGTTAAATTAGCGTCAAGATTTCTATCAACACTGTACCTTGTTTGTGACTGCTGAGTTACTTTGGGATTTCTCAAAGAATTTGAAATAGGATCATCCATCGCATTTTGCAATTCTTCATCAGTAGAAGTAACGCCGGCAACCGGTCTGTAAAGAAGAGAATTTTGAAGTGTACTTCCGGCTGTTATGTCTCCGTTCTTTCTATTATCATAGAGTAAAACATTCAGCGATAAGTCCAACTTATTATTGATCTTCTGATCAAATTTAAAACGAATGTTATTCCTGGTATTGTTCGTATTTATTAAAATGCCATCCTCATAATTATGGGTATAACTAACCATAAAGGAGTTATTTTCTCCACCACCCGAGATAGTAATATTTTGATTATGGTTCAAGGCTTTACCACCAAACATAATTTCCTGCCAGTCAATGCCTCTTGTTGAATAAGTAGAATTAAAATCAGCAAAGTTCCCGTAATTGGTAGTAAAAGTCGCCAGACTTGTCGTGCCGGCCCTCAATGCCATTTCATACTGCATCTTAACATAATCCAACGTATTCAAAACACTAACTTTTTTAGGCAGTTCTCTGAATCCGACATAAGCATCGAAAGTAATGAGATTCTTTCCCTTCTTTCCGCTTCTGGTAGTAATAAGAATAACACCGTTTGCACCGCGTGATCCATAAATAGAAGTAGCGGAAGCATCTTTCAATACTTCAATTGATTCTATGTCAGAAGCACTAAGAGACTTAAGACCAATACTCGATTCAAAACCATCAATAATATATAAAGGGGTATTATCTTGTGTAATAGACATACCGCCACGAATTTTGATATCCACATCAGAGCCTGGAGAACCATCTTGTGTAGTAACCTGAACACCTGCTACCCTTCCGGTTAGTGCTTCGGCAGCTGAAGCTACCGGTGTTCTTTCCAGTTCCTTGCCTTTAACAGAAGAAATTGAACCGGTTAAGTCGCTTTTTCGTTGTGTTCCATATCCCACCACAACAACTTCATCAAGAGTTTTCATACTCTCAACAAGTCTGATTGTGATCTTATTGGTATTGTTAACTGCAACTTCCTGTTTTTCATATCCCATATATGAAACTTCCAGTATTGCATTAGGAGAAGAAACCTGAATTGTAAACGATCCATTTACGTCTGTAACCGCCCCGGTAGTGAATCCTTTTTCCTTAACCGAAACACCAATCAGCGTTTCTAAACTTTTAGCAGAAATTACTGTTCCCGAAACTTTAAATTTTTCAGCAACAGAATTGGGAGATAGAACAATTAAATTATTGTCTAAAACTTTAAAATTAAAATTATTAGCTTTTGCAAGGTCACTTAGAATTTTAACTACGGGTGTCTTTTCACCAGTAACCTTTACGTTTTGTTGCATATCAAACTGTTCAGTCCGATAGAGAAAACGATAATTTGTACTTGCTTCAATTTTTTGAATTACCGTCTCAAGTGTTAAACTCTTTTGTTTAAAAGTTATTTCCACATCCTGAGAATAAGCATTACTGGCAATAACTGGAAAAATAGACACTAAAAGAAGAAAAGCTGAAATCTTCATAGTTCTGATAATTTGAGTAGTGTGTTTGCTTATTAATACACTCCGAGTAAAAATTTTCATAAATTTGTACAGTTTAGTCAAACATTATTTTTTCTATACTTCTTTTCCACAGACCTGAAGTAGGAGGCGTTTGGTTAATAACGAGCCGGAAAGTGTTGCACCACGATCCGGTTTGTCTTTTTAGATATTTCAATATTTCATAGGCATCATTTTTGAAATAATATCACGAAAATAATTTAATCTTTCCATTATACACGTTAAATTGTTTAATCCATACTGTATGAAATTCAAATAAAAAAATTATTTAAACGTACTTTATTTACACACAAATTTTGAGTAAAAAGGAAATACTTTGAAACTAAAATTTCTCGTAAAAAAATTTCCTGATTTTGCATCTCTAAAAAAGGCTATGAATAAAACAAATAGCTATATTTAAAGAGAATAAGCAATATCAGTAGATCTTCTTTTAATGATTTTATCCCTTGATGAACTAAATTTCTGGTACTCTGAACTGTAACATTCATTACTTTTGCCAATTCTTCTGTACTAAGACCTGTAAAATAACGCAAATAAATAGCTTCGCGAACACGTGGGGGTAATAAATTTAGCAATGTAAGCACTTTCGATATTTGCTCCTGGGTAAATTCAGACTCAGATTCAAAATCCTCCGATTCAAAATTTAATATTTCCGAGAACTCTGATATTGAAAATCGCTGTACAGGATCCCTTTCCGCAACTCTCGACTGATCAATAGTTAAATTACGAAAAGCTCTGATTAAATAAGGTTTAACCTGATTAACTACTTTTATTCTGCTTCTCGACTCCCAAAGTTTGACAAACAAATCCTGTATGCTATCCCGAACCATTTCCTCATTTCCGGTCAATTTCATTCCGTAAGCATACAGATCATTATAGTAGAATTTGAATAGAGATCCTAAAGCGTTTTTTTCTCCCTCGCGGAATTGAATCCACCAAATGTTCTCGAGCCCATTTTCATCTATATAATCAATCATTAATTTTTTTTGTTGTCAAAAAGCATACACAAGCAATATCTTTTAATGCCGTTGCAATATTGCAAAGATTTTATCAATTATACAAAGATTGTTTTTGCACTATCAATAATTATAAAAATTTATAATTATTGACACAATTTATATTGCCTTTCCATGTTTCATAAAAGCGTATGATTTTTTTAATGACTTTTGTATCATCCTGTTTATTTTCAAATTGTTTTATTTAGCGAAAGTAATACAATGTCTAAAGTGAAATCGATTCTTTTGCTACTGTTGGTAGCATTCATACTAACAACAACCGGTTGTGAGAAGACAATCAGCATTGATGTCGGGCAAATAAAACCTCGTTTGGTTGTAAACAGCATCCTGGATAAAGACAGTATCATCAGAGTGCGACTGAGCAAGAGTAAATCGATGATGGATTCCTTACAATCTATCGATCGGGTCAATGATGCCACTGTTAAAATATTTGAAGACAATATTCTGAAACAAACCTTAACCAAAGGAATAAACGGATTATACAGTTCCACCCTCAAACCCAAATTAGCCAGTGATTATCGTCTTGAAATTGATAATACTGTTTTTGGACACGTGGAAGCCAACGCCATGATTCCTTTAACTCCAAATCAGATCACAGCAATACAGACTACTGAATTGACGCCGGGGTCTGCTCCACAATATATCAAATTCAAGATAGGGCTTAAAAATGATGGTGTCGCATCTGAATATTATTATCTCCGGGCTTTCCTCATCAAGAAAAATTATGCTCCTGGTGCTAACTCAAAATATGTCGTCGCTAGTCGCTTAGGCAGCGATGACAATATCGTTGTGGTAGATGATCAAACACTCATGGGGGTGGTTTTTAATAATGCTTCGTTTATGAAATCGAATTACGAACTCATTGTTTACACCAATACCCACATCACTACTGATTACAACTTATGGTTTGAATTAAGCGGAATTACATCAGATTACTACAAGTATCTGGTCTCCATCATTATGCAAAACAATGCCGGGAACAATCCCTTTGCTGAACCAATATCCATCAAATCGAATATCATAAATGGAACAGGGGTTTTTGGTGCTAAAAATTCAATCTTTGTTAAAGCTACTACACTATAACATAGTTACACATACATGAATCTAAAACGACTATTCTATTTCATTATTTTTCTAAATCTGATCATTCAAGCAAATGCTCAGAAATATACGATATCAGGATATGTCGAAGACAGTGGTACCGGTGAAAAGATTTTCATGTCCAATGTTTACAATAGCTTTAAGATGCAGGGGACTGCAAGTAATGCTTATGGGTTTTACAGTCTTTCTTTACCCGGTGGGGAAGTAAACCTGGTATGTTCATACGTGGGTTATAAAGCATTCGCATTGAACTTTCAACTTCACAAGGATACAGTTATCAATATCCAGCTGAACCAAAGCATGCAATTGCAGGAGGTCGTAGTCAAAGGAGGCAGGTCGAACGATATCCTGCGTTCTTCACAGATGAGCACCAACGAGATCTCGCTTAAAACAGTCAAGAGTCTTCCTGCTTTTTTGGGAGAAGTGGATCCAATCAAGATCCTTCAGTTACTCCCCGGTGTTCAGACAGGGACTGAAGGTTCTACCGGATTATATGTCCGCGGTGGTGGCCCCGATCAAAACCTGATTCTCCTTGATGGCGTTCCCGTTTACAATGCTAGTCACCTCTTTGGTTTCTTCTCTGTCTTTAATGCAGATGCCTTAAATACCATTACACTGATCAAGGGTGGTTTCCCTGCCAGATATGGAGGCCGGCTCTCTTCTGTCCTCGATATCCGCATGAAAGAGGGCAACATGAAAAAAATTGTTGGTGAGGGTTCTATCGGACTGGTTGCCTCCCGGTTCACACTCGAAGGTCCTATCATTAAAGACAAGGCATCGTTTATTATCAGCGCCCGTCGTACCCTACTCGACCTGTGGGCAAAACCTCTGGCAAAAAAAATCACTCCGGGAGAACCGATCCCCGGTTATTATTTCTACGATCTGAATGCAAAACTGAACTATAAGTTTTCAGAGAAAGACAGGCTCTACCTGAGCGCTTATGCCGGTGATGATTTGGGAATATACAATGAGAAAGATATAACTTCAAGTACTAAGAATTCAGATGATAATTTCAAATTATCCTGGGGCAATTTAACAACAGCCCTGAGATGGAATCACCTCTATAACAGTAAGCTTTTCAGCAATACGACCTTAACCATTTCACGTTATAATTTCAATACGCATATCCGTTACTTTAGTGTTAATAAGGGTGTAACCAGCGATTACGAGTCTATTTATGATTCGGGAATCAATGATGCAGCCGCAAGAATTGACTTTGATTATGTACCTGCCCCCGGTCATTACATCAGGTTTGGCATCTCCAACATCATTCATGATTTTAATCCGGGTGTTATTGCTTATAACCTTAATGCTTCGGGTGGAATTACCAACAACAACAATTTATCTTATGGAGGGAATCATGTCGCGGCTCAGGAACAGGGGCTCTATGTGGAAGACGACTACCAGGTTACCCAAAGATTAAAAATGAATATGGGTCTCCATTTTTCAGGTTTCACCGTACAGGATCAATGGTACAACGCTCTGCAACCCCGTTTATCACTCAATTATATTGTAAACGATCGTTTTTCTTTAAAGGCAGCCTATTCTGATATGACACAGTATCTGCATCTATTGTCCAACAGCAATATCGGCCTGCCCACTGATTTGTGGCTCCCCTCAACCAACAGGGTAAAACCGATGAATTCAAAACAGTATGCCCTGGGGTTTGTCTATGCCATCAACCCGATGTACCAATTTAGCTTCGAAAGCTTTTATAAGTACATGAAAAACATGATTGAGTATAAAGAGGGCGCAGTCTATTGGGGTCAATACGATGACTGGCAGGACAAAATCGAAACCGGTGATGGATGGTCTTATGGATCCGAATTCTTACTGGAGAAAAAGACAGGTAAAACTACAGGATGGATTGGCTATACCCTTTCATGGAATAACCGTAAGTTTGCAAATATCAATTCGGGAAAGACATTCCCTGCCCGATATGATGAACGCCACGATTTAAGTGTCGTGGTCAACCATCAGTTTAATCAAAAAGTAGATATGGGCCTGACCTGGGTGTATAGTTCAGGGCCTGCATTCACGCTAAATGCCGAAGAATTCTTATTGTATTCTCCCGATAAACCATTAGGTGGAAATACAATCATCCAAAGCGCCGGAGCCCATAATGGGTTTCGTATGCCGGCCTATCATCGTCTCGATCTGGGCTTTAACTTCCATAAGAAAAAGAGATGGGGAGAGCGTGTATGGAGGGTCGGGGTCTATAATTTATATAGCCGACGGAACCCTTTCTTCATCTATACCCAAAATGAGACCTCAACAGATAAGTCCGGTAATGTGGTTCAGAATCTCAGTTTCAAACAGGTCAGCCTTTTCCCTATTATACCTTCTGTAACTTATAGTTTCAGTTTCTAAGAGGCTATTTCAGATTACTCAGATTCAATTTCCTTAGCACTGGTGCAATGACTGCCGTTACCGATACCACCAACAATGTCATGACACCGCCAAAGATAACTGAAGGCACCAATCCCATCAGACTAGCGGCCAATCCCGATTCAAAAGACCCTATTTCATTAGACGAACCTATAAAAATACTGTTTACAGCCGCAACCCTTCCCCTGACCTCATCGGGTGTCATCAACTGCATGATCGTTTGACGGATTACCACACTGATATTATCAAACATCCCGCTAAACATCAACAGCGTCAGTGAAAGATAAAAGTTCTTTGAAAGTGCAAAAGAGACCATACAGACACCAAAACCGGTTACCCCGATCAACAATGCCTTCCCGGCATTTCTGAGTGGCGGGTTGTATGCAAGAAACAAAGACATGCAAATAGACCCAACTGCCGGTGAAGCCCTTAAAACACCGAGCCCTTCAGGTCCCACATGGAGTATATCATAAGCAAAAACAGGCAACATTGCCACTGCTCCACCAAATAACACCGCGAACATATCCAGTGACATGGCTCCAAGCATCACCTGGTTTTTGAACACAAAACGAAGTCCCGTAAAGAGTCGTTCTTTTAAAGTCTCAACTTTTTCAGAAACAATAATCATCTTTCTTTTGATGGGAATCAACATCAATAAAGCAATCAATCCAAAAAATAGGACAGCACAATAAGCTGTCGTAACACTAAAAAAACCATAGATCAATCCTCCAATAGCAGGTCCGGTAACTGCTCCGACATGCCAGACTACACTGTTCCAGGTGGCTGAGTTTGTATACAGTGATCTGGGTATAATCTGAGCCATGAGTCCCATTGCTGAAGGATAAAGGAATCCCCTTGAAAATCCACCAAGGCCTACAACCATAAAAATAGGTAAAACCCCCAGTTTCTTAATCAGCCCAAACTGTCCGATACTAAAGGCCAGCAATATAAACGCTCCTAAAATAAATCCAAGAAGTGAAATCAGGATGACAGTCTTCCGGTCATACTTATCGGCAACATGCCCGGAGAAAAGCGCAATTCCTATAGCCGGAATGGCTTCAGCCAAACCAATCAATCCAAGATCCAAAGGATTGTGGGTTAATTCATACATTTGCCAACCCACGATTACACTCTGCATCAGGGTAGCAATCGTTACAAAGAAACGAAAGGAGAGAAAGAAGCTAAATTCCTTTACTTTTATAGCTCCAAAGGCATCTGTCGATTTATCAAAAAGCGCCATGCATTATATATTTTTTGCAAAAATAAGCGTTTATAAATAGCTACATGCATCTTTTTGGTCCTTTGGTGCATCATTAGTTAAATAATTTCTACTTCTTCCCATTTCCCATTGACCAGACAACTGACCTCTTTATATCCTGCTTCCAATGCTGTTGATACAATCAAATCCATTCCCAGATTTAATTCAGTAGGAATATGTGCATCGGTACTAAACGTTACAGGAACCTTCAATTGATGCAGTTTCTTTAAAATAGCCAGTGAAGGAAACAAATCCGGACACCGTTTCTTGTAAATCCCCCTCGAGTTGATTTCTACAATACACCCCGACTGCGCGATCACCTCTAAAGCCTCATCCACCATCGCCACATACCAGGGCTCGTCTTCTTTGAAAAACCTTCCCCCGTTATGCATCTTGATCTTATCCACATGCGCAACAATATCAGGTTTTTGTATAGTAATCATCTCACAAACACTCTGGTAATATGCCTTCACGCCCTTACGGATATCTCCATGAAAGATCTCTTTCAACCCGAGATCATACTTCTCATAATTAGGCCCATCTATAAACCACAACCCATCTTCTTGAGCATCGTTTTTAACAAGGTGAATTCCTCCTATCACAAAATCCAGTCCCATGTCCTTTCTGTAGAAATCAAAGTCACGGGTCAATCCTGGGATAAAGTCTATTTCCAACCCCATATAGATCTCCAGCCAATTGGCATACCGCTTTTGCAACTCCCTGATCGCCTTCTGATATTCAGGTCGGCGCTCTTCCTTCAGGGCAAATGTATTATCAAAAGGAACCGGTGCATGACTCGAAAAGCCCAGCGTATCAAATCCTAATCGGATGGCTTCTTCAGCATATTCTTCAGGTGCCGATGACCCATCACAAAAATAAGAGTGCGTATGATGATTAAATCTTTTCATTTTTAGCAGGCACATCAAGCCATTTATATAATTTATCGTTCCTGCGGACAACATCTGTCACAGGAATCGAACAAAGCTGTCCCTTGACGACCTGATTGACTGCCTCCAGCTCATATCTGATCTCACCAAGCTTTGCTTCGTAAACCCCTGTAGTCGGACCAATGATCATGATCTCATCCCCAACATCCAGCGTGTGCGTCTCTATCTTCACCTCTGCAACATCAATTTTGGTGAAGTAATTTGTGATCTTCCCAACATAAATCTTCTGACGGGTAGCCTGTGAACCATACCGTTTGCTCCATTCTCCCATCTTCTGACCCAGGTAATACCCGTCCCAGAACCCACGGTTATAAACTGAAGCCAGTTTTTGATTCCATAAAGCAATATTTTCATCAGTGAAGGTCCCGTTAAAGTAAGCATCTGCAGCCGCCTTATAGGTCTCGGTCACCGTCTTCACATATTCTGCAGAACGCCCACGACCTTCGATCTTCAAAACCTTCACTCCTGCAGCCAATATCTGATCCAGAAAATCTATCGTCTTCAGATCCTTTGGCGACATGATATACTTGCTGTCGATGTTCAGTTCAATCTCGCTGTCGACATCCTTCACATTGTACTCTCTGCGACAAGGTTGCAGACAAGCCCCCCGGTTTGCAGACTCATTGAAATTATCAAGACTGATATAGCATTTCCCGGATACCGCCATGCACAAAGCCCCATGCGCAAAGATCTCGATCTGCACCAGCTCTCCCGATGGCCCTGTGATATTCTGTTCCCTGATGGCCCTGGTAATATCCCCAACCTGTGTCAGCTTCAACTCGCGGGCAGTCACCATCACATCTGCATATTGCGAATAGAACTTCACAGCCTGCAGGTTCGTGATATTGCACTGGGTCGAGATATGAATCTCCAGCCCAACTAACTTTGCATACTCAAAGACAGAGAGGTCGCTTGCAATTACAGCATTCACCCCATTGGCTTTTGCTGCATCGATCAGTGCATGCATCTCTTCCACCTCATGATCATAAATGATCGTATTCAGGGTCAGATAAGACCTTATGCCGGCTTCTTTACAGATCGCCGTGATCTTCTCCAGATCCTCTATGGTGAAGTTAGCTGCAGAACGAGAACGCATATTCATCTGTCCAACACCGAAATACACCGATCCTGCTCCACCCTGAATAGCACCCATCAAGGCCTCGTAAGAGCCCACGGGTGACATAATCTCTATATTATTGGTCATATTTTTTGGACATCTCAATTTCGTCAACAAAATTACGCTTATTATTTCAAATTAATCCCTCAACGCATTATCTTTGGCATCATAACCCATTAACCCTTACACAATGTTTAAAACTATCACACTTTTTATTGCTGTAATTGCTCTAACTATGCAGATTCAGGCGCAAAGCACCTACAAGCTCCCACCTAAGGAGGTGGTCGATCTTGTCAATGCCCCATCAACTCCTCTCGTAAGTCTCAGTCCTACCAAGGATGTCATCGTTCTGACAGAGCTGGAACCCAACCCCACGATGGCCTTGCTGGCCCAGCCCTATTATCGAATGGCAGGGCTCCGTATCAACCCGGTTCTCAATGCCATCCAGCGCTTGCGCGAATACAAATCATTGACCATCCAGTTTTTAAAAGACAATAAAAAAGTTCCCGTTCAAATGCCAACCAATGGCAAGATCGGAATGCCATCCTTCTCAGACGACGGCAAGAAGATTGCCTTCATCGTTGACGTTGCCAAAGGTGTACAGCTTTGGGTAGCCGATGTTGCCACAGGTAAATCGCATCAGGTAGGTACATTCATGCTGAACGATATCTTTGGTGGATTTGACTGGATGAACGACAGCAAACACATTTTGATCAAGATGATCCCTGCAGGTCGTGGTCCTCAACCTCAGATCTCTCCCGTTCCAACAGGTCCGGTAGTCAGTGAGACCAGTGGTAAACTGGCTAAAGGGCGCACCTATCAGGACATGCTCAAGAGCGAAGAAGAGGCTGGCATCTTTGAATTCCTTGCCAAATCACAACTTGCCGTGGCTGATATCGCTACCGGTGCTGTTAAAACCCTTGGTAAACCTGCCATCTATGACGAAGCACGCTTCTCTCCTAATGAAGCTTCTCTGATCGTACACCGCATCAAAAGACCGTTCTCATTAACCGTTCCTTATGAACTCTTTGCCCAGACCTATGAATTATGGGGTAAGGACGGCAACCTCATTAAGACACTGGTCGACAAAGCTGTCGTTGTAGATGATATTCCGACAATGGGAGTAATGACAGGCCCACGCAACATCTCCTGGCAGCGACTATATCCTGCCCGCCTGATATGGGCTGAGGCTTTAGACGGAGGAGATCCTTTAAAGAAAGTTTCTTTCCGTGATAAACTGATGTGTCTCGATCAACCCTTTACAGGAGAAGCTCATGAATTGTTACAAACTCAGTTCCGCTATCGTGGAATGGAATATATGCCAACTAAGGATGAAGTCCTATTGACAGAAAGCGACCGTGACAAGAACTGGCACACTACCTGGATGCTCAATCTGAACACTCCACAGAACAAGAAGAAGATCGTTGATATCAGCGATAACGATGATTACAACAACCCCGGACGCCTTGTCCTGACACGTACAGCAACCGGTGAGATGGTCGTATTGACCGATGGCGACAATGTATTTTACAACAATGCAGGCGCGTCACCAAAAGGCAGTTACCCTTCACTGGACAAAGTCAACCTGAAGACCATGGAGAAGACCGTTCTCTTCAAGTCTAAGGAAAACACCTTCGAACAGTTTATCTCTTTCACCAACGATAAACTCGATAAGATCCTCACCAGTTACGAGAGCGTCAATGAAGTCCCCAACTACTTCCTGATCGATCTCAAGACAAGTCAGAAAGCACCGGTTACCACGTTTACAGATCCTCAGCCACAGATCCGTGGAATGAAAAAACAACTGGTCACCTACAAACGCAAAGACGGTGTAGCCCTTTCAGGCACACTCTATCTGCCGGCCAATTACAAACAAGGAGAGCGCCTCCCCTTGTTCATCTGGGCCTATCCGCTCGAATATACCGATGCCTCCACAGCCGGACAGGTTCGTGGCTCAGCTTTCCGTTTCACTGTACTTCGTGGTGTAAGCCCATTGTTCATGGTTACACAGGGTTATGCAGTACTGATGGATGCTACCATGCCTGTCGTTGGTGATGTTGAAACAATGAACAACACTTTCGTTGAGCAGGTTGTGGCTTCAGGTCGCGCTGCCATCGACTATCTGGACAGCCTGGGCGTAATTGACCGTAAGAAAGTAGTCGTGAGTGGTCACAGCTATGGTGCCTTTATGACCGCCAACCTACTGGCCCATTCCAGTGACTATGCAGCAGGAGTAGCCCGCAGTGGAGCCTACAACAGATCTTTGACCCCGTTTGGTTTCCAGAGTGAGCGTCGTAGTTTCTGGGATGCTCCGGAAATGTACATGAAGGTCTCCCCGTTTGCTCATGCCGACAAGATCAAGACCCCGCTATTGATGATTCATGGACAGGCCGATAACAACCAGGGCACCTTCCCGATCCAGAGCGAACGGCTCTTCGATGCCATCAAAGGCAATGGAGGCACCGCCAAACTGGTACTCTTACCGCTCGAGAGCCATGGATACTCAGGCCGCGAATCCATTCTTCATGTCTTAGCCGAGATGATCGAATGGTCTAACAAATATGCCAGAGACAAAAAATAACCTCTGAGTCTAATGTTTATATAAAATGTAGGGGCCGCCCTTGTGGCCGCCCACGGAAAATGGGGCCCCTACATTATTTTGACTCCCAAATTAATGTTTGATAACTAATACTATACACATATGGGAAATCTTAAAAAATGCTTATCAATTATAATCTGTTTAATAATTTTTTATCCGGCTTATTCATTGAACAAAGCGCGATTTAATGGTGTTTTTCCATTGACACATAACGACTATAAAGCCATGAAAAAAGATAAAAACAACTTATCCGATCAACAGGATAACTCATCAGCAAAGAAAGAATCATTGACAAGCATGGTTGAAAGCATTCACTGGTATGGTCAATCTTCCATCCGCATCCCCTTAAAGGACAAGTTCATCTACATTGATCTTTTTCAACTAACCGAAAAAGGCCAGGCAGCACTCGTCCTGATCACTCATCCCCACTTCGACCATTTCTCCATCGAAGAGATCAATAAAGTTGCCGATCATAACACCCACATCTATGCTCCAAAAGAATGTTGTGATAAACTAAAACTCCAGGGATTCAAGCACTGTACAGATGTACTACCCGGACAGACATTCACCATAGAAGGCATTAAAATTGAAACGGTTCCCGCTTACAATACCGTCAAAAACAACCATCCGAAAGAAAAGCTCTGGGTGGGATATGTATTAACCATTGGAGACATTAAAATCTATCATCCTGGTGATACTAATCGCATTCCTGATATGAAATCTATCCGTTGCGACATAGCTTTCATGCCACTTGGTCAGACTTATACCATGCAAAGCGTGCAGGAGGCAGCAGATGCCATCTTAGACATAAAAGCCAAAATAGCCATCCCGTTTCACTATGGCATCTACGAAGGCGCCGAAGACAACGCACTCCTTTTCAAACAAATCCTAACCAATAAAGCAACAGTCGTCATTAAAGTCCCCCTGACCAAACTGCAAACTATACAATAATGCTATAAGGAGATCTCAGGGCATTTATCCGTCAAGCTGTTTCTTATCGGCCTTGGTGCCGGTGAAGCACGTTGTTGTGCTGTTGAGGTCACGCCAGGGGGATTTGTTGAGGATCTTCTCCTGGGCTGCATAGAAGAGTGTTTCGTCCTGGATGCGTACCAGCTTTTGATAGATCTTCTCACTATCCTCAAACAGGTAAGAAAAGAATCCCCAGTAGTCTTTCATCCTGCTAAAGAGGAAACGCGGCGACTTAGAATCTCTTTTCAGCTCTGTCATCAGGACAGATATAAAATGGATGAATCGGTTGCGCTGTTCTTCTTCAGAGGCTGTTTGTAACCCTTTGATCTGTTCGGCCAGAAAAGGATTTGCAAAGGCTCCCCTGCCAATCATAAAGCTCCCGATAGAGGAAAACCTTGAGGAAATTCTTTTATAATCTGTCAATGAGAAAATATCACCATTGTATATAACGGGATGTCTGATCAGTTGCATGGCAGCTTCGAAACGGTCTGCATCAGCCGCGACTTCATACAGATCAATACCAATGCGGGGATGGATAGTTACGGCTTCGAGCGGAAACTGATTCAATACATCGATGACCGGATAGATCTCGTCGGGATGGTTGCGTCCAAGCCTGAGTTTAACACTCAGTCGCTGCGGAATATTGGGGATGACTTCAGAAAGAATCTCATGGATCAATGAAGGATGAGGCAGAAGTCCTGAGCCCCGGTGCTTGTTAGCAATGGCTTTCTTAGGACAGCCCATGTTCAGGTTGATTCTGTCATAACCCAGTTCACCCAAAGCATTTGCCACGGCGATAAAGAGCTGAGGTTCGTTGCCAAGGATCTGGGGAATGACTTTTAAGCGCGTGTTTTTATCAGGCAACAGATCATGCAACCTTCTGGGATTGATCCTTTCGGCAGGAGCCAATGAGATAAAAGGTGAAATGGCTTCGTCATAACCATCAAAACATTCGGCCAATGCATTGCGGAATGCTGCTTCTGTATACCCGTGCAGGGGAGCAAGTATGATCGTGGGTTGTTTAGACATGACGATGCAAAGTTATGAAAAGGTAAGCCCTAACGCATCTTTCTGACTAGTTTCTATGAACTCTCTTTGGTAAAAAAAATAATTTGATGAAAAGTTAAAAAAAGGATGTATTTTTAATGATTGTTTTTTTGCTAAATAGATCTTTGATCTGATTATAATTTTCTATTAATTTGCATGGCATGAAATTGAATAGAGAAGAGGAAATAGATATTCAAAAAAGATTGAATGCAGGAGACGGAGCTGCATTGGAATTGTTATTTCATCGATTCTATAATGACCTGTGTCGTTACCTGATTATCTTTTTGAAGGATGAAAACGTTGCCAAGAACATTGTGCAGGATTTGTTCATGTATCTTTGGGAGAGGCGTGAGAATATTAACTTCAACAAATCACTGGAATCATATTTATACCAGGCTTGCCGTTTCAATGCGTTGATTTATCTGCGCAACGAAAACAGGCATGAGAAGAGTTATGAGAAAATCAGGTATAATTCTTCTGAAGAGACATTAGACGTCTCGTCAGAACTGGAGGTCAAGGAGCTGAACAAAATCATTGATGAGTCGATAGGATTGCTTCCGAATCGTTGTCAGCAGATCTTCAGACTTAGTCGCAACAGGGGACTATCTTATTCAGAGATAGCTGCTCAGTTGGGAATTTCTATCAGTGCCGTCGATAACCAGGTCAACATTGCCATCAAGAAGATCAAACTTCGTGTTGCTTCTTTCTATTCGCTTTTCTTTTAAAAAATTATTTATTCTTTCGCACGAAGGTGATGTAGGGGCCGCCCTTGTGGCCGCCCACGGGAAACATAGAAAATTTTCATTACCCGTGGGCGGCCACAAGGTCGGCCCCTACATTTTTGCCCCTGCTGATTTTTTAAAAAAAAGTTTAGCTTTCTTATGGGGTAAGGGGTCAAAAGGGTATCATTTATAAAATACTTTATTATATGTCCGAACGATTACCCTGGAAGCTACTCGATAAATATTTTAAAAATCAAATCTCTGATGCTGAACAACAGTTACTTGATGACTGGATTGAAGAATCGGAAGAGCATGCTTTACTCTTTAAAGAGCTTGAATCTGACTTTAAAGCCGGACTTCCTTTTGCGGGTAGTTTTAATAAGGATACTTATGAGGCATGGGGAGAACTCAGACAGGAATATGATATCCCCCGTTACTTCAGCATGCCTCTCAGAAAGCTTTATCGTCTTGCTGCAGCCATAATGATTCCCCTGTTTCTGGTAGGAGGTTTGGGTGGTTTCTTTATTACCAAAGGCAACCTGAAAAATAAAAGCGATAACACATTTACTACGGTTTATTCTCCCGGAGGACAAAAGACAAAAGTTACCCTGCCCGACAATTCTATTGTCTGGCTGAATGCCAAGACTACTTTGAGATATGCAACCGCTTTCAACGACAAGCAGCGCAATGTTTATATAGACGGTGAGGCCTTTTTCGATGTGAAACACGACACTCAACGCCCTTTTATCGTCAAGACTTCTGTATTCAATATTAAGGTTTACGGGACTACTTTCAACGTGAAAGCCTATAAGGAAGAGGGGGTGATCGAAGCAACCCTTGTCAAAGGAAAGATTACCATTCAGGGATTAAAAGTGGCCGGACGTGAAAATAGTGAAATCATCGTCCATCCCAATGAAACTTTTAGGTATGTAAAGGATCTGGCTACATATAAAAAGGCCGACCTTCCTGAATCATTGATTAAAAACCAACCAAACATCAGGCGTGAAGATCTTCCCATCCTGATGTTGGACCCTAAGGTGGAAGTAGCACCTATCGTGGCATGGAAAGATGGAAAACTTTCATTTAAGAATGAGAGTTTTTCAACGATTGCCTATAAACTTGAACAATGGTTCGATGTAAAAATACATTTTGATGATCCTGATGTACAGGAAATTAAATTCACCGGACAGTTTGAAAAAGAAAATATCAACCAGGTTTTAAAATACCTGCAGATTCTTACCCCGTTTGAATACGACATGAAAGTTAATGAAATTCACATTCGAAATAAAAAGTAATCTGAATTTAAAAAAGGAGGAACAAAAGAGATTATAAGACAAAAAAAACGAGAGATCTACAAGGTAAATCTCTCGAGATCTTGCACTTTAAATGTTTGCGGCATTTAAAGTACGCTGAAAAGATCACCATCACCCAATAATTTGCACAAGCAATGCATATCGTCAATGGTTAAACTTAACATTTACAAAGTTATGAAAAAAAAAGTACTCCTACTCTGGAGTGAGTATTATTGCTCCCATTTTAAGAAAAACCTGCTCATTATGAAACTCACTATGGTTTTTTTACTGCTTGGCATTTTCACAGCCAATGCCGTTGTGTTTTCTCAGGATTTAAAAATTGATTTCTCTCAGAAGAGTTTCACCGTAGGTGAGGCCTTAGCAAAGATTGAGAAAAATACAACCTACAGATTTCTCTATCGTAACGATCAGATTGACCTGAACAGGTCAGTAAAAATCGATGCTACCGAGAAAACGATTGATGCTGTCTTAACCAGTATGTTAAAAAATACCGGAATAAACTACAGAACAGTTCAGAATAATCTGATCATATTGTCGCCAATCGTTGAACAGCAAAAACCTGCTGTTTCAGGAAGAGTAACCGATAACACAGGCCAACCATTGGTCGGTGTTACTGTCAGTATCACAGGTACCACAAGGGCCGTGATTTCTGATGCAAAAGGTAATTATTCTATTACTTTGAATCCGGCTGACAAATCTTTGACCTATTCATTTATCGGGATGAAGAAACAGGAAGTCCTGATTAGCGGACGCATTCTGATCAATGTTACACTGGAATATGAAACTTCAACCCTTGAAGAGGTTGTGGTGGTTGGTTACGGTACACAAAAGAAGGTAAATCTGACAGGATCTGTTTCAGCGGTGAAAATTGATGATAAAATTTCAAGCAGGACTCTGACAAATGTTTCTTCTGGTTTATCAGGACTTGTTTCAGGGCTTGAAGTCACCCAATCTTCGGGTATGGCTGGTAATGATGGGGCAAGCCTGATCATCCGTGGACTTGGTACTATCAATTCAGCATCTCCACTTGTTGTAGTAGACGGTATGCCCGACGTGGACATCAACCGTATCAATATGAATGATGTTGAGAGCGTTTCTGTTTTGAAAGATGCCGCTTCATCTGCTGTTTATGGTTCACGTGCTGCAAATGGAGTTATACTGATAACTACAAAATCAGGTAAAGAACAAGGTAAAACAAAAATTAATTTCTCAAGTTCTTATGCTGGTGAAGCTCCAACAAAAGCCTTTAATTTTATGTCAAATTATCCACGGGCACTGACATTGGAGCAACGTTTACAACAGGTTAGTACACTTCCTTCGAATCTTAACTATAAGAATGGTACCATTGATCAGTGGTTGGCTTTGGGTATGATCAATCCGTTAGGATATCCCAATACTGACTGGTGGAAATGGATCATGCGCAATGGTGCAGTTCAAAATTACAACCTCTCTGCGTCAGGTAGCAATGATAAATCCAATTTCTTTGTCTCGATAGGAGTTATGGACCAGACAGGTTTACAGATCAATAATGATTATAGTCGGTATAATGCCCGATTCAACTACGATTATAAATTGCGTAGCAATATGAACGTTGGTATAAAGTTTGCCGGTAACTGGTCGAAATACACCTATTTCCTTTCAAATGGTTTTACAGGTGCTGAAGGGACACAAGGTCAGGCTAATGGTTGGGATATGCGCTATGCAATTGCAGGTATTACTCCTTATGATCCTGTATCAGGTTATTTTGGTGGAACAATGGCTTATGGTGAAGATCCTCAGTCATATAACCCTTATACAGATTATATTAATCAATTAACTCATCGGAATCGACAGGAGGCTAATACAAGCTTGTATGGAGACTGGTCGCCAATTAAAGGTTTAACTGCTCGCGTTGACTATTCTCTCAATTATTACAATCAATTCCAATGGAGTGCATTTACGCCTAACCAGGCGTACAATTTTCAGACTAACTCTTTAGGATCGCGTGTATCTGTAGGTCCAAATACACCTATAACTAATGCTACCAATACAGGATACAAGACACAGCTAAATGGAAGTTTGAACTATCATACAATTATTGCTGCAAAACATGATTTGAACTTTTTGGTAGTTTACAGCGAAGAATACTGGTATGATCGCTATGAATCAGCATCACGAAATGACCGTCTATACCCAACCCTTCACGAAATAGATGCGGCTTTACCAGCAATTCAGACTACAGCGGGTAACTCGAGTACCGAAGGGCTTCGTTCTTATATAGGCCGTTTGAACTATACCGCTTATGACAAGTACCTCTTCGAGGCCAACTTTCGTTATGATGGATCTTCAAAGTTTCTTTCAGGTCATCAATTCGGTATGTTCCCATCGGCAGCATTAGGATGGCGCTTTACACAGGAAAACTTCCTGAAACGTTATACACAAAGCTGGTTGAGTAGTGGTAAATTACGTGTATCATATGGGAGTTTGGGTAATAATAGTGGCGTAGGACGATATCAACAACAACAAACACTTGGAACTAGCCCTTACATCATAGGAGGTACAATTGTTAATGGCTTTGTTTACTCAAAGATGACCAATGAAGACCTTACATGGGAAACTACTACGGTACTAAATATTCGGTATGGATCTGGGCTTTCTAAAAAACAGACTGACTACTGAATTTGACTATTATGACCGTTTGACTACAGGCATGAACCAAGGTTCTTCGCTATCGAACCTTTTGACAGGAGCATATACACCAGCACCACGTATAAACATCGGTAATCTTCGCAACCGCGGAATTGAAGGTAATGTTACATGGAAAGATAAGACCGGAGATTTCTATTATTCCATTAACGTGAATGCTTCATACAATACATCTCAGCTAGAAAAATGGAGTGGGTATCTGGGTAGAGGTAATACATTTTTGAATATGCCCTACCACTTCCTCTATGGATATATTGACCAGGGTATTGCCAAAACATGGCAAGATGTTTATAATGCAACACCACAGGGGATATCTCCTGGTGATGTTATCCTTAAGGATTTGAATGGTGATGGCCGTATCGATGGTAATGACCAGAAAGCATATCCAAATATTCAACGAGACAGGCCAACTACTAACTTTGGTATGACTACTAACTTATCGTGGAAGGGTTTTGATCTGTCGATTTTGTTGCAAGGTTCTGCAGGTCGTAAAGATTATTGGTTGAATTATTTCAATACTACAAATTTTGCTTCAACCCGTTACGCTTCAAGTTGGACTCAATTGGATAACCCATGGTCAGTATCCAATCCTAATGGCATTTGGCCTCGATTAGGAGGGAGCGGGAATAATACGACTACATCAACATTTTGGTTGGATGACATGAGTTATTTGCGTCTGAAAAATATCCAATTAGGTTATAATATGCCAAAGAAGTGGCTACAACGAATAGGTGTTGAAAATGTACGTATTTATGCGACTGCTGAAAACCTTTTGACATTGACTAAATTTCGAGGTCTTGACCCTGCAGCTACAGGAAGTCAAAATGATAATTTGTATCCTGTGAATAAATCGTTCTCGATTGGTATTAATATTGGTTTATAAACAAGCTGAATTATGAGAAAAATAACTTTTAATATATTAGTCATCTTTACTTTGGTAGGGTTGGCACTTTTCACAAGTTCGTGTACGAAGAATCTGCTTGAACAACAACCTACTGTCGACTTAGCTTCATCATCTTTTTGGAATACTGAAGCTGATGCCACTACAGCCCTTATGGGTTCATATTCAGCAGTAAGGGCGCTATTTGACCGTGACTATTATTTTGATGGACAGGGTGAATATTATAGAACCCGCACTACTAATACTTCTAGTGGTGATATGAATCTGGGTGCTCCCTATGCCGGGGGTAGTTGGAATCCATCGGGTTATGGCGGTTCCTTTGATACTTACTATAGCTATCTTTATGGTGGAGTTAACCGCACAAATTATGTGATAGAGAATGTTAAAAAAATGCTTACAACGGCAAAACCTGCATCTGTTGCAAACCTTGAAGCAATTATCGGTGAGGCTCGTCTTCTTCGCGGAATGGTCTATTTCAGGCTGATCTCTATGTGGGGCGATGTACCTTATTTCACAAAAATCATTCAGGCTGATGCAGAAGTCTCAAACCTTTCACGTACACCTATCGCACAAGTAAAGGATTCAATATTGGCTGACTTTACCTATGCGTATGATAAACTCCCCGTAAGAGCAGCAATCTCTGGTCGGGCTGCTAAGCCGGCTGCCTTAGCTTTTAGAGGTAAATTACAACTATTCTGGGCTTGTTGGAACAAAAATGGTTGGCCTGAGCTTGAAACATTTAAACCCGATGCTGCAGCTGCAACCGCTGCTTATACTGCCGCTGCTGCTGATTTTAATGCAGTTATTAATAATTATGGTTTGAAATTGTTCAGAAACGGTGATCCCGGTGATGTGGGTACAATGGGTGATGCAACTGTACTCCCTAATTATTTCTACCTTTTTATGCCTATTGCCAATAATGATCCTGAGATGATCATGTCATTTACACATGGTAGTACGGGTTCAGGTCAGGGTGAAGAGCTAATGCGTGACTTTGGAAGTCGTACTCAGGAAAGTTCGGTAAACGCTGCAGCTCCCCGATACGAAATAGCCGATAGATATCAGTCAACCATTACCGGTGACTTCGCTACGAAGTTAATTCCGACAGCTGCTACTGCTACAGGTGCCAGAACAAAACTCAATTCAGCTTTAAACCCTGCCAGTTATGCCAATCGGGATTATCGTATGAAATCAACTATAATGTGGGATTACGAAATGAATCTTGGGATGATTAATTTGGTATCTACAGGTTTCTGTCCATTTATTTATAAAACAATAGCCGCTAATGTGAACATCAACGGGGTGAATTATATCAGCAATAATTCAAGCTCAAACTCCGGATATATCTTCCGTAAATTCGTACGCAACTATGCAGGACAGGGACGCAGCGATGGTGACTACAGTTGGCCTGTTATGCGTCTTGCAGATGTTTATTTGATGTATGCAGAAGCTACGAATGAAATCAATGGTCCGCAAGCAGATGCAATTGCCTTGTTAAACAAAATTCGTCATCGTGGAAACCTGCCTGCATTAGCTCCAGCAAAGACAGCGGATAAGGCTACGTTTTTCTCGGCTATTGAGCAGGAACGTATCGTTGAATTGGTTGGTGAAGGACAACGTAGCTTTGACCTTCGTCGTTGGAGAGCAATCGAAAGGGTGTGGTGTCCTCCTTACGGAACCGGCGTATGGCGCATAGATACGTGGGGTGCAAATCAGAGTCAATACTTTCTGAATACTTCAGAGTTAACTTATCAACAATGTTATATATTCAGGATTCCACCCGGAGAACGTAACCGTAATTCGAACTTGACTCAAAACAAACCGTGGATGTAATTTCCGTAAAAGGTTATTAAAAAACGCTAAAAAAATGATACAATGAAAAAATATTTAATAATACTAATATCGCTATTCCTTATCACATTTGCATATGTTAGATGTTCTAAGGATTTACCGGTAGACTCAGACGGACTGCTGATTACAGACAGAGCAGATTGCTATGTGAGTAATTTTGAATTGTTGGGTACGGATTTACAAACGGTCAGAACTGCAGCAGCAGTAATTGACACTACAGCTCTGACAATCAACACAACAGTACTTTATGGCACAGACTTAAAAAATCTTTATCCACAATTTACGCTTGTGACTGATGCCAAACTGGATCCAAAAATCACAGGAAAAGTAGATTTTTCTGATCTGGCCAATCCCAAAAAGTATACTGTAATTTCCGGTAACCGAAAGGTGAAAAAGACCTATACAGTTTATATTACAGTTCAAACCAAACCTTAAAACCTAAGATTATGAAACTGAAATATTATAATATAACCCTCTTGATGGTTGTGATCATCCTTTTTGCTGGTTGTAAAAAGATTAATGATACCAGTATACCTTCTTTACCTCAAATACTTCAAAATGATTGTATCAAGAGAACACTGGGGCCAAATGTTGTAGGATTGAACATTGAGTTTGCCTATGCCATGGCGCTACCTCAGAGTCTGGGCAAAATTGTTTCTGCCCAGGTTACGGCATCTATTGCGGGTGCAACAGGAACTTATCTTGAAAACAGATCATTTTACACAAATTCAGGTGGAGTGGATGTTGGAATTACTGTTGGATCAGCTTCTGTAACTACAGATACCAAAACAGTGGTTACCTTTACAAAAGACACCTGTGCAGCTACACTCAGATATTTTTATACTGTACCTGACGCCGCGCGTGGTAAATCTGTATCGTTTACTTTCTCAGCCACTGCCAGCAACGGTCAGACTGTATCCTATACCATGGGACCCTACACCTGCACTAATATGGCTATGAATCTCGACCAGGTTGGAGTTAATAACGCAGCTTGTTATTTATCGATTGCCGATATGACTTTCCATGATGCTACTTATGCTGCAGCAAATCCTTCCAAGATCGATTTGGTATATCTGTACAAGGTGGTTACTGGGGTAACATTTTTGCATGCTCTTGTTTCTCCCGGTGCCAGTGCAGATTATCTGCCCGGAGTGACGCTGCCTTCAGGCGTTAACAACAGCACAAAGATGATTAAAACATGGAACATTAATGATCAGAACCTTGCTCGTTTGCAATATGGGATCTTTATTGACGATGCGGACTTTCCGAAATTAGACTTCACCAACATGCCAAACTACGCGATTAATTTAAAAGCGCAGGCAGGTGCATGGGTTGAAACAGCCGATGGGAAATACAGAGCCTATATCTATGTAAATGGTATCAATAATACAACACCAAGTATGACGGTAAGTATTAAACGCTATCAAATGAAATAACACACCTGTTTATTTTGAGCCATTGAGTCAGTATTACTATGACCCAATGGCTTTTTTTTTATTAAAATTTCCCATTATTTTTATACCCGCAAATTTTATTTACACTTTAACTTAAAATACTTCGCTACAATTATACTATTATGTTTGTGTAGAAATAAACTTTGGATTAAAAATTACATTACAAATTAAATTAATTGCTATGAAGAAAAATCTGTTCATATCACTTTTAATAATGGGTGCATTTTTTGTACTTAACAGAGAAGAAAGCAAGGCCTCTGTATTAACTATCAAACCTACCGCTTATCACCCCCCTGCTTCGCCACGTGCGACTTTCAATTTCAATTCAGGCTGGAAATTTGCCTTAGGCGACACAACAGGAGCAGATAAAACTGAGTTTAATGACAAGGCATGGGCCAGTGTCAGCCTTCCACACACATGGAACGAAACCGATTCTTATCGCGCATACATCAGTCATAGTGGTGGCGACCAGAGCGAAAAGTATGGTATCGGCTGGTACCGCAAACACTTTAAGCTACCTGCCGGAACTGACGGACAAAAGGTTTTCCTTCAATTTGATGGAATGAGACAAGCAGGTCGATTCTTCCTTAATGGAAACCAGATCGGGTTGTATGAAAATGGAGTAACTGCTGTTGGATTCGATATCACTAAATTTGTCAAGTATAATGGTCAGGATAATATCCTTGCAGTAAAGGTTGATAATAGCCCGGGCTATAAAGAAGATTCTACCGGTACAGCTTTCGAATGGAATTCAAAAGATTTCAATCCAAACTTTGGTGGACTCAACCGCAATGCCACATTGATTATGACGGGTAAGGTTTATCAGACCCTTCCCCTCTATCAAAATCTTAAGACTACCGGAGTCTATGTTTATCCTGAAGCCTTCGATCTGAAGAAAAAAACAACTAATGTAAAAGTAGAGGCAGAAGTAGCCAACGAGACAAATGACCATGCATCTATCACTTTTTCAGCCGTGGTAGTTGATGCAGCCGGTGTTGTTCGTGCAAAGCTGGATGGTAACACCTCTGACCTGGTTGCAGGACAGTCTAAAATATTCAATGCCTCAGGCATACTCAAGGATGCCCGTTTCTGGGATGTAAACGATCCATATTTGTATAAAGTATATTCTATTCTTAGCATTAATGGCAAGGTAGCCGATGTATGTGAGATAACGACAGGATTTCGTAAGGCTGAGTTCAAAGGTGGCGTCGGCACGGGTGGTGTTTGGCTAAACGGACGGTTTGTATGGCTTACAGGCTATGCACAACGTTCGGCCAACGACTGGGCAGGACTGGGAGGTGCTTATCCAGACTGGATGCATGACCTGACACTTTCTATGCTTCGTGAAAGCAATGGAAACTATATGCGTTGGATGCATGTTGCACCTCAACGTATTGACGTAGAGGCATGTGATAGACTTGGAATTGTTGAGGTCTGCCCTGCCGGCGACAAGGAACTAATGGCCACCGGTCGTCAGTGGGATCAACGTGCTGAGGTCATGCGTGCTACCATGATTTTATACCGCAACAATCCCAGTATCTTTTTCTGGGAGGCAGGGAACAACGGAATCGACGCAGTCCACATGCAGAGCATGACAGCCATGCGCAAGGAATTGGACCCATTCGGCGGACGGGTCATGGGTTGCCGATCGCTCAAGGATTCGGGAGCGGTTGCTGCCACGGAGTATTTCGGTGTTATGCTCAGCAGGCCGTACACCGACCAAAACCGCGACCAGGCCCCCATTATCGAAACAGAGGATTTCAGGGATGAAGCCGGACGCAATGTTTGGGACGATTACTCTCCCCCACATTTTGGCTTCAAAACAAAACTTGGCAGTATCGAAGGTCGTCCGGTTGACTCTTATCATTGGAATTCTGAAACATTCTGCCTGGCTGCAACTACACGCTATGCCAGTTTTGATCGCAACCGCATTGATAATACCGACCCCGCCCATTCTAAATGGTCAGCTTACTGTTCAATTTATTTTACTGATGAAGATGCAGACGGACGTCAGCAAGGCAGTTATGTTCTTCGCGTAAGTGGTAAGGTTGATGGTGTGCGTATACCAAAATCCATGTTCTATGTTTCGCGGGTAATGCAAAATGAGAAACCCGACTTGCATATTATAGGCCATTGGAATTATCCCGCAGACACAAAGAAAACCATGTATGTGGCAGCAAATCATTGCGATAAAGTTGAATTGTTTCTTAACGGAAAATCACTTGGTGTGCAGACAAAACCAACTGTTTTTGTTGACCCCTTAAATCAAAGAGCCGCAAATCCTGAACCAGCTGAAAGAGAAGGTACAGGTTATGTATATGCATTTCCGGATGTGAAGTTTGCTCCGGGTTCGCTTAAAGCCGTTGCTACCAAGGGTGGAAAGATTGTTGCTCAACAGGAAATTCAGACTGCAGGAGCACCTAAGGCGATAAAGCTTACGCTGCATACCAGTCCAAATGGACTTCAGGCAGATGGAAGTGATGTGGCTCTGATCGACTTCGAAGTTGTGGATGCACAAGGTCGTCGTTGTCCAACCGATGAGGCAAGAGTTGATTTTTCTGTCACTGGACCAGTTATCTGGCGTGGTGGTTTCAATGCAGCTAAACTCAATTCAACGAACAACCTCTATCTTGATACTGAATGTGGTATCAACCGTGTTGCCATTCGTTCTACACTCACTCCCGGTACAATTACAATAACAGCGAAACGAGATGGTCTTACTAGTGCTACTTTGGCACTTGATTCAAAATTTGTAAATATCAACAATGGTCTTTCAGCTAATATCCATTGAGAGTTGTCAGGTTTGTGATGTGCCGCTAAAAATGGTTCTTTCAATTTAAACATAGCAATCTAAATTTTGTCGATTAAGATTCTGTGACATCAAGCTGTAATATTAATGGAAACAAATAGGCAAATGGGATCTGTCCCATTTGCCTATTTCATTGGTTATTGCAAAAGAAAATAGGGATTGATCGGATCAGTAAATGCCAATTTCATATTAGGACACTCGAAAGGATTTGAAAATATGATGAGGAGATAACAAATAGTATAGACCCATCTATTTTGGGGACAGCTTGGGGGTTTCGCCTAGGTTTCGCCTACCCTTCGCGTACACTTCGCGTAGGTTTCGCGTTTTAAGGACAACGGGAAAGGTAGGCGAAGGGTAGGAGTATGGAATGCGAAAGGGGGAGAGTAACTACCAATGATCTGGTAATGGCTTGGAAGTGATTCGGGGATCATCAAAGCAGTATCAAAACCTGCTTCATTGAGAATAATGTAGAGGAAACACTATATTTTTTACTCCCTATAGATCCGATTGATCACGTTTATTCTCGCATATTATAAGAAACTGTTTAAAAATTATCTTTTCTTTTGCCAGTAGAGCAGTAATGTGAAAAATGTAGGGAGGCCCCTATATTTGTGCCATATGGCAAAATTGATAAAAATGATAAATTTTTTACTTTATAATATTTATCAATTGTCTGGAACAGTGATATATGGCACAAATGATGATAATGACAGATTGGCGACTTTGTTGCCAAATGGCATTATCTTGTGGGTCTCCAGATCGGAAATGATGATTCTTTATGTTATTGTTTTGGAGACCCACAAGATAGGGGCCTCCCTACATCACTTTCGTGGGTTATATCAAACCAGATAACGGACTCATCGGTGGTTAATCGATCGAAAACGCTTTCGATTCGCTTTGATGAGGCTTTGAATATGCTCCCCAGTCAGGTGTTTGTTCCGTATCCCCATCATGTTTGTTTCGTAGTTGCCTGGTATCTAAGGATACGAAACAGAGGCGAAGCAAACAGGGTGGGGATATGAGACAAACACGGAACTGCCCTGGTTATTTAAAGCGAATTCAAAGCGAATTCAAAGCGAAATCGAAGAATTAAGTAAGCGAATTCTCCCGATTATACATTGGATTTCTCTTCAACACCGTAGGTGTTGCCTGTGAATAACCCCCGGTGAAACCGGGAAAAGCGTAATCGAAACTATGACCACATCGTGGTCTCCCAAAAGGAAGGGCAACTCCTAGTGAGTTGAGTTGCAAAAACTTTTGTAATTTCTCCTGAGTTTTAAGCCTTAAATTATAATAAAAAGGGGGAAAACTGATATTTTAAGCAACTTTTAAATAAAACGATCTTTTGTATTTAAAACAAAAAGATATAATGAAAAAAATATTAAAAAATAATTGCGTTTTTGTTTGGCGTATGAGAATAAATACTATATTTGAAATCTCATTATATACTTTTGCCAATTACAATTTTACTCTGAGGTAAAATGGAATCAACGGAAGAAAATAACAATAAGGCGTTAACAGCCGACACGCAGCAAGAGGGTCAAATAGACCAGCTGGAAAATGAACTAATGGTTCCACATGAAAGAGGACGTAACAAGCT